>VAOX01025867.1_pt1 | contig 17415 bp, 16 predicted proteins | sample 3393891 | NCBI WGS metagenome assembly VAOX01 (sample SAMN08290429, study PRJNA428436) | hydrothermal vent metagenome | isolation source: Deep-sea hydrothermal vent chimney | place: Indian Ocean: Southwest Indian Ridge | depth 2822 m m | reverse complement strand
GGGGGGATCAATAATTAATGCGCCATACATGCCCATTTCAGCATGAAGTACCGTGTTGGTATGACAATGATAAAAGTACGTGCCCGCATGAGAGGCCTTCCATTGATAGGTGTAAGTGCCGTTTACATCAAAAGAATAATGACCGACACCATCGTTTTCTGTGCTCGGTTCGATGCCATGGTGGTGTATAGTATGCAACCACATCATGCCGTCGACAGAGAGGTTGGTATGAACGACTTGCCCTTCAGTCACGCGAATAGCCGGTGAGGGAAATGAACCACCCATTCCACCCATGCCACCACCACCCTCTGTAAACCCCCAAATAGTGACACTGTTGCCGTCATCCATTGTCATGGAACCGTTCATGTAAATGCCACGGTTAAAGGTAATGTCAGGTGTGACTTTACCGATAGTTGCTGGCGCATCGGGATAAACATAACAAGTACCTCCACCCATGCCACCGCCGCCGTTACCGCCGCCACCCATTCCGCCACCGTGCATCATTGGAACTGCTTTATTTAAATTAAACATATTATTCTTACTCCTAATTTTTATTTAAAGGCAATTGTTGTGGCTGTACCAAATTGGTAGAGTCCACCGCCTGCTGTTTGTGTCATTTCATCATGTAAATGCATGGGGAAGTGTCCGGTTGAAACGGGCGGCCATGAATCTGGCGGAGTTTCAAAAGGATAGATAACATCCAGCGAGCCTTTATTGTTAGGGAGTAAGAGGGTGTCTTTTTTCCAGATATCTGGACGTGCTTGACCATTCTCAGCCAACCATTCCACATGGTTGGCATGGAAGTGAACGGAATGTACACACATGCCGGCGTTAAGAATACGCACAAGAGTTCGATCACCAATGCTGCCTTCAAGGCGGGTATCAAGTGCGTAACCAGAATCAATATCAGGATTTTTATAATCAGCATGACCAGGAACACGCATGCTACGACCGTTAATTGTAAAGTAATAGGGGATAAATGAACTGCTTGGTGTTCGACCACGGCGGATGTCGTCATGCCATACAGGATCAATATCATTTAATAGCCATGAGTACTGCTGTTTAAAAGTGGCGCTGCCTGCATATAACTCGGTGCTGCTGCCCGAAGGCATAACCGCAAGAGCACCATGCAAACCAACGAGTCGGTTATAAGGTGCATTAAGGTTATCGTAATATAAATAAGAGCCGGCTTTATCGACAGTGAAAGACAGGGTCTTACTTGTACCTCCAGCAATAACGCCACTGTCTACTACGCCATCAATGACAAAGCTGTGATCGGTACCGAGTGTATTTTCAATAGTTATTGAAAGGGTGTCACCTTCTTGCGCTATCATTTGAACAGCGGGAACAGTGAGACTTGACGTATTGGGGCTAAAACCTCGGAAATAAACATCGACACCATCGGGCTGGGTAATAAATCCTTCGGTGATATAAAATGTTTGAGTAATGGTTGCTGCTTCTGCGCGTGGTGTCCAACTAAACAGACCGGTACTTCCGAGTAGTGTGGTTGCGACTCCTGCACCACTAAATTTGAGAAAGTTTCTTCGACTAATGGTTTCCTTCATTGAGTATCTCCATTTTTATTTTTAAAAGAACGTGGGGGTGTAAATTTTTTATTATTTTTAGAACGAGTCTGAGTATGCATAAAACTTATGTGCAGTTAAATGAGCTTTATAAGAGAAGCAATATATTATAAATTTTTAATATAATGTCTAACGTATTGATTTTATTATAGCCATAATTATTTTGGATATAGGCATCAAAATAAAAATGATATTTTTGAGGTGTTTTATTTATAAAGATACGAAATTTGAAAATAAAACTATGTCAAATTGCATCTTTTTTTAGCTCGAACATGGCATTATGAAACAAAAAGTGTGTATTTAGTTACAATTGAAGTGTTGGGGATTGTAACCGCTCAATTTGTTCTCTTAATGTGATCATTTGATCTTCCCAATAACGTGGGCTATTAAACCAAGGGAAATGTTGCGGAAAAGCAGGATCATCCCAACGGCGTGCCAGCCATGCGCTGTAATGTAATATTCGCAAAGCGCGTAGCGACTCTATTAGCGCAAGTTCGCTGAGATCAAACTCAAAGAAAGTTTCGTAGCCTTCTAAAATGTGTCGAAACTGCTGGCTCATTTCATCGTTTGTGCCGGAGAGCAGCATCCATAAATCCTGAACGGCGGGCCCCATGCGGCAGTCATCTAAATCGACAAAATGAGGCGCATCGTCTCGCCAAAGTAAATTTCCGGGGTGGCAGTCACCGTGTAAACGAATGTTTCTTGGTAAGATTGCTTCGTAGCGCTGTTCGACAAGTTGCAAGACTTCTTCAGCTGCTTGTTGATAGTTAGTCCTTACTTCTGATGGGATAAAGTTGTTATCCAGCAAAAATTCTAAAGAATCAAAGCCAAAATTTTGTACGGTAATTTTTGGGCGATCGGCAAAAGGTTTGCTCGCGCCAACGGCATGCATACGTCCAATAACGCGTCCAAGTTGTTTTAATGTTTCAGGCTGCTCAAGTTCGGGCGTGCGTCCACCTTGACGGGGAAAAACGGCAAAGCGAAAGCCATTAAATTGAAATAAGCTTTTATCTTTAATTGAGAGAGGCGCAACAATGGGAATATCTTGTTGTGTAAGCTCAACGGAAAAATCATGCTCTTCCAAAATAGCGGCATCAGACCAGCGGTGTGGACGGTAAAATTTGGCAATGACATAGGAGTCATCGTTTAGACTTACTTGATAAACCCTATTTTCATAGCTGTTTAGTGCGAGCAGACTACCACTGGGTTCAAAGCCAACATCTTCCAATGCATCGAGAATACAGTCTGGTGTGAGCAGCTCATAAGGGTGCGAATGATTGCTCTCAGGTGCGCTCATAATATAAGTTATTCCTTTCTGTTGTATCACGGTCTGGCATGGTAAATTACAGCTTATATTCAGTATTGTACGCGAACCGTATTAGGAAAAAGCATTAAATGAGTACAGAAAATCCTCTTTTGACGATGTCAGAAAAATCAATTTTACCGCCTTTTCGGCACATTAGTCCTGAGCATGTGCAGCCGGCACTTGAATCGATTATTGAATCTAACCGTAAATTGCTAAAAAGCTTACTTAAAAACAATAAGCAATATACTTGGGAAAATTTAATCCAGCCGCTAGAAGATGCGGATGATTGCTTGGGGCGTATGTGGTCGCCGGTGAGTCACATGAATTCGGTGGTGAACTCAGATGAGCTTCGTGATGCATATAATAACTGCTTGCCCTTATTAAGTGAGTACAGCACAGAGATGGGGCAAAACGTTGAGCTTTATCAAGCTTACCAAGCGATAAAAGATTCAGCTGAATTTAAAAAACTCGATCAGGCGCAACAAAAAATTATTAATAATGGTTTGCGTGATTTTCATTTATCCGGCATTGATTTAGCCGAAGAAAAGAAAAAACGTTTTCGTGAAATTCGTCAACAACTTTCAAAGCTCACCAGCAAGTATGAAGAAAATGTTTTAGATGCGACGCAAGCATGGAGCAAACATATTACTGATGAAAGCTTATTAGTTGGTTTACCTGAGTCTGCTTTAGCGATGGCGCAACAAGCGGCACAAGCGAAAGACTTAACGGGTTGGTTGTTTACGTTAAATTTTCCATCTTATTATGCCGTAGTCAGTTATGCAGACAATCGAGAACTGCGTGAAGAAATGTATCAAGCGTATTCAACGCGCGCCTCTGATCAAGGTCCGAATGCTGGAAAGTGGGATAACAGTGATGTCATGAATGATATTTTGGCATTACGTTATGAAGTGGCGCAGCTATTAGGCTTTAAAAATTATGCTGAGCGTTCGCTCGCTACAAAAATGGCTGAAACCCCCGAACAAGTTTTATCTTTTTTGCAGGGCTTAGCAAAACGTTCACAACCCATGGCAAAAAAAGAACTCACTGAATTGACTGCGTTTGCAAAAAAAGAACACGGCGTAACAGATATTGCCGCATGGGATGTGCCGTATTATGGCGAGAAGTTACGTAAACACACCTTTGATTTTAGTGAAGAAGACGTTAAACCCTATTTCCCCGAAACAAAAGTTATTCCAGGTATGTTTGCGGTGGTTAAACGTTTATATGGAATCACAATTAATAAAGTTGATGAGATAGAAACATGGCATGACGATGTTCATTTTTATGAAATTCGTGATGAAAAAAATGTGCTTCGTGGTCAATTTTATCTTGATGTTTATGCGCGTGATAAAAAACGTGGTGGCGCGTGGATGGATGATTGTCAGGGGCGTAAACGCAATGCCGATGGTTCACTGCAAATTCCTGTGGCATATTTAACGTGTAATTTAACCCAGCCACTAGGTGATGATCCGGCACTCTTTACGCATGATGAAGTGACTACCTTGTTTCATGAGTTTGGTCATGGTTTACACCACATGTTGACACAAGTAGAACATATCGGTGTTTCTGGTATTAACGGTGTAGCATGGGATGCAGTGGAACTGCCAAGTCAATTTATGGAAAATTGGTGTTGGGAGCGTGAAGCTTTAGATTTAATTGCCGCTCATTATCAAACTGGTGAACCTATTCCAGAAGCATTATTTAATAAAATGTATGCTGCAAAGAATTTTCAGGCAGGTATGCAAATGCTACGTCAAATTGAATTTTCATTATTTGATTTTCGTATGTACCTCGAATATATCCCAGAATCAAAAGATTATATTCAGAAAATGTTAGATGAAGTACGAAGTGAAGTGTCGGTATTGATTCCTCCTTCATATAATCGTTTTCAACATGGCTTCTCGCATATTTTCGCGGGTGGGTATGCTGCGGGCTATTATAGTTATAAGTGGGCAGAAGTTTTGTCTGCGGATGCATTTTCATTGTTTGAAGAAAAAGGTATTTTTGATTCAGAAACGGGAGAAGCTTTTTTATCTTGTGTGCTTGAGCAAGGTGGAACAAAAGAACCCATGGAATTATTTAAAAAGTTTCGTGGTCGAGAACCTGATATTGATGCATTGTTGCGTCATTCGGGCATAGCATAAATTTATAATAAAACGACTAATGGATTTGAATAGAGTATGAAAAAAATAACAATTTTTATTTCACTTTTTTTATTAGTGATAAATAGTGTGTTAGCTGAAAAACGTTACGTTACTGATCGCATATTATTGGGTATTCACACAGAAGCTGATGAAAAAAGCACGGTGATTAAATCAGTACCAAGTGGTACAGAGTTAGAGATTATTGATGATGTGGAAGGTTTTTTACAAATAAAACTTGATGATGGAACAGAAGGCTGGGTAAATTCCGGTTTTGTTATGGAGGCAACACCTTCGACTCGAAAGTATGATGTGTTGGCGAATCAATATGAACAGACCACACAAGAGCTAGATAAATTAAAAGTATATGTTGTTAAAAAAGAACGTGAAATTGAAGTGCGACGTGATCAGTTATCGAATGCAAACACCACCATTCGTGAATTAAAAAAACGTAAAGGTGGAACTGTCGTTGCTGATCCGGAAGTGGAAAATAAATTAGCGCAAGCAACAAAAGAAATTGAAGCATTAAAACTTAATATTGCTGAATTAAAAAAAGTACCTACTCCTAAAATTGATCTTGATCAAAAACAAATTTTTACTGAAATCAAACAAGTTAAAGACCAAAATGATGTTATGCAAAAACGCATTGACGTGGCGCTTGCACATTTAACAGGTAAACGTATTCCAACGGCCGAAGAGCTTGCTAGTATTCGTCCACAGTTCCCAACATGGTATTGGACATTGTTAGTGATTATTTTATTAATTGGTGTTGTTGCAGGTTACTTTATTATGGATTACCGCTTCCGCCAGCGTCATGGTGGTTTTAGGATTTAAGTTTTATGAAATATAAAGACTTACGGGATTTTATAAAACAGCTCGAAGCCAAGGGTGAGCTTGTGCGTGTTACGCATGAAGTTGATCCTAATCTTGAAATGACAGAAATTTGTGATCGTACTTTACGTGCTGGTGGTCCTGCCATTTTATTTGAAAATCCAAAAGGTTTTGATACCCCTGTGTTAGCAAATTTATTTGGTACACCAACACGTGTTGCAATGGGCATGGGTGAAGAGACGGTTGAAGCATTGCGTGATGTGGGGGAGCTATTAGCTTTCTTAAAAGAACCTGAGCCACCAAAAGGTTTAAAAGATGCGTGGGAAAAATTACCCATTTTTAAGCAAGTTTTAAACATGGCCCCCAAGGTTGTAAGTAAAGCGGCATGTCAAAAAATTGTTTTAGAAGGCGATGAGGTTGATTTAACAAAACTACCGATTCAAACTTGCTGGCCGGGTGACGCTGCACCATTAATTACGTGGGCGTTGGTGGTAACCAAAGGGCCCAATAAAGATCGGCAAAATTTAGGTATTTATCGGCAACAAGTGATCGCAAAAAACAAAGTGATCATGCGTTGGCTTGCGCATCGAGGTGGTGCGTTAGATTATAAAGATTGGCAAGAAACAAATCCCGGTGAACCCTTTCCTGTTGCGGTAGCGCTTGGCGCTGATCCTGCAACAATTTTAGCGGCAGTGACACCTGTGCCAGACAGTTTATCAGAGTATGGTTTTGCAGGATTATTACGGGGTGATAAAACCGAAGTAGTTAAATGCAAAGGCTCCGATTTACAAGTACCGGCCTCTGCCGAGTATGTGCTTGAAGGTTATCTTATGCCGGGTGAAGAAGCCGATGAAGGGCCGTTTGGCGATCACACCGGTTACTATAATGAAGTTGAGCGGTTTCCTGTTTTTACTATTGAACGTATCACGCATCGAAAAGATCCGATTTACCATTCGACTTATACCGGACGACCACCTGATGAACCTGCAATACTTGGCTTAGCATTAAATGAAGTATTTGTTCCTATTCTTAAAAAACAATTTCCTGAGATTGTAGATTTTTATTTACCACCCGAAGGGTGTTCATATCGCATGGCGGTGGTGAGTATGAAAAAACAATACCCCGGTCATGCAAAACGTGTCATGTTAGGTGTTTGGTCTTTTTTACGTCAGTTTATGTACACGAAATTTGTGATTGTTACGGACGATGATATTAACGTACGCGATTGGAATGATGTGATATGGGCGATGACCACAAGAATGGATCCTGCGCGTGATACCACCATCATCGAAAATACACCGATTGATTATTTAGATTTTGCTTCTCCTGTTTCGGGCTTAGGTAGCAAGATGGGAATGGACGCAACAAATAAATGGAAAGGTGAAACCGATCGTGAATGGGGTGAACCCATTGTGATGGATGACGATGTGAAACAACGTGTTGATAAAATGTGGGATGAATTAGGTATAAATATTTAGACGGTACCTTTGCTAAGGAATAAATATGCGTAAGATTATGGTATTAAATTCAAAAGGGGGCTGTGGTAAAAGCACCATTGCTACCAATCTTGCGAGTTACTTTGCGTCTTATGAAGAAAAAAAAGTGGCTTTAGTTGATTTTGATCCTCAAGCTTCAAGTTTAGATTGGCTTAAAGCACGCTCTCGAAAATTCCCAGAAATTATCGGTATCAATGCAACGAAAGAAGCGGTACGTTTGTCGAAAGATATTGATATTGTGATCATGGATGCACCTGCGCGAGTTGAAGGTCGAGAGCTTGCTAATTTAGTAAAGCGTGTTGAAACCATTATTATTCCTGTTTTACCTTCACCTATAGATATTCGTGCCGGCGCAAGTTTTATAAAAGAATTACTCACCAACGGAAAAATTTCGCGCAAGGAAACAAAGGTTGTTGTAATAGCAAACCGCGTACGTGAAAACACATTAAGTTATCATGCTCTACATGCTTTTCTTAAAAGTTTAAATATTCCTTTTATTACCACTTTGCGTGATACACAAAATTATATTCATGCGGAAGATAATGGTGTGGGGATTTTTGAAATGCCACCCTCAAAAGTTTGGCAAGATCTTGAGCAATGGGATCCGCTTATTAAATGGTTACGCAGCAAACGCAGTCGTGCTGTTTAAAATCATCTATACTTAATCTTATGCGTAAAATTACTATTCTCTTTTTTTCTACCCTTCTTGCTTCATGTGCTTCGGCTGTTAATTTTGATTTTGATAAATTCACTGACTTCAATACATTTTCCAATTATCAAATTATAAATATACCGGTTAGAGTAACAAAAGATACGCGAATCAATAGCCCGCTTATATTAAAAAGAGTAGTAGATGAATTAAATGCTGCATTACACAAAAAAGGATTGAACTATTCCAAAGAACACGCAGACTTAAAGATAAAATACTATTTAGATGTAAAGCGTGAAATAGAAGCAGAAAGTTCGAGTGTGCTATCTTTCGGTTTTGGTACTTTAGGACATCACTCGTCGCTGGGTTTAGGTTTTAATGTACCTATTGGCGAAATCAGTAGTGTTGATAAATTGGTATTAACGATTGATATAGTTTCAAGCAAAACGAAAAAGCTTGTTTGGCGAGGTTCTTTGGGGGCGTATTTATATGAAGGTATTACGCCTGAAGATTATACGCGCATGATTAAAAACTTAGTGACTGAAATTTTTAATCATTTTCCACCAAAGTAATTTTCATTAAGCCATCTTTCAGAGTTGGATAAATCAATTTAATTTCTAACTCATTAATCATTTTAGTATTGTCCATGCGCCGAGATTCCTTTAAATAAGATAGCATCCCTTCGCTAATGGTTTTTTCTGCTTCGTCCCAATCAACCAGTGGTGGGCGGGGTAAATCAAAGGCATCAGCAATAGTATTAAAATATTCTGTCATATTACTGTTTGAGCCATCATTCACATTATAAATTTCACCGTATGATTTTTTTTGTGCTGCGGCGACACAAATTTGTGCTAAGTCATCTTCATGAATGCGGTTAGTTAAAGGTGCAAGATCTTCATGCAACATGGGGATTTGGTCTTTTATTCTTTTTAGTGGTAGACGAGCTGCACCATAAATGCCACCTACACGTAAAATTGTTATTGGTACAGAGGTGTTTTCACTCCACTGGCGTAATTGTTCTTCAGCGTGGTAGCGACGTTTTGCGCGATCAACCTGTGGCTTTGTTGGTGTATTTTCATCAATCAACTCACCATGTTGGTCACCATAAACCCCAGATGTACTAATATAGACAAGGTGAGCGGGTAGGCTATCGGGTGTGAAATGAGTTAAAAAGTTTCTCATTGATGTATCTTGCGTGCCTTTAGTTGGGGGGGGAGCAAAATAATAGACTAATGCGTGCTGTGTTAATTGCGGGGCTAGTTCGATAAGTGTATCGGGTTTGCTCAAATCAGCAGAGATGGCATGAATATGTTGTTGACGTAGATATTCCAGGCTACTTTCACTTCTAACAACACCAAAAATAGATTTTCCAAGATTTTTCCAGATTTTAGCGACACGTAGCCCTATATCGCCACAACCGACAATTACAATGTGTTTAAAAGGTTTATCTTTTTCAGTCATTAGGCGATAATTCCGCGTCCAAAATTAAGTTGAGTATTTTAATGAGTTATTCAGTCAGAATCGAGTCTAGTGAGCATGTTTTTCAGGTGAATGAAGGCGAACCTGTTTTAGATGCCGCCCTACGTCAAGGTATCGCACTACCCTATGGTTGCCTCGGTGGAGGTTGTGGCGCATGCAAAGGTTTTTTGCTCGAGGGCTCAATTTCGTATCCTGATGGTTTGCCTAATGGAATTTCTGAAGAAGAACATAATAAAGGTTATGCGCTTTTTTGTCAGGCAGTGGCTAATCAAAATTTATTAATTAAAGCAAAAGAAGTGGAAGCCGTCTCCGATATTGAAGTAAAAATTTTACCTTGCCGAGTACAAGAAAAAATCCAATTAAATCATGATGTGGTTTTGATTCATCTTAAATTACCTAAAACAGAACGCTTACAATTCTTTGCAGGTCAGTACATTAATTTTTTATTAAAAAATGGCACTCATCGCAGCTTTTCATTGGCCAATGCACCGCATGATGATGAATTTATCGAATTACATGTTCGCCATATTCCCGATGGAAAATTTACCAGCGAAGTCTTTGATGAAATGAAAGAAAAAGACATGATGCGAATAGAAGGCCCATTAGGAAGTTTTTATTTACGTGAAGACTCTGAGCGTCCGATTATATTAATGGCTGGTGGAACAGGCTTTGCACCTATTAAAGGTATGATAGAGCATGCACTCAAGGTAGGCATTACTCGTCCTATGCATTTGTATTGGGGTGCGCGTACTAAAGAAGATATTTACATGCATGAGCTTGCTATTTCATGGACGAAGCAAAACCCACTTATTCGCTATACCCCAGTATTATCTGAAGCAAAAGAAGAAGACAATTGGACGGGGCGAACGGGTCTTGTGCATGTTGCAATTATGGAAGATTATGCTGACTTATCAAAACATGAAATCTACGGTTCGGGTGCGCCTGCTATGGTGTATGCGGGGCGTGATGAATTTGTTAAAAATGGGTTAGACTTAGAGCACTATTATTCAGATGCCTTTGAGTACCAAAAAGACTGATTATTGGAATAAATTAGTCTAATATGTTCATTAATGCAGATAAAATTTAATGAGCTCCTTTCTTCTACTCGTTGGTCAATTATTTATATTATATTGATTCTCCTTTTTATTTGTACTTTTGTAGCCTGGAATACCTTTCAACGCATTGATGAATTTGAGAAATCACATATTCAAATTGCAAAATCAACCACAGAAATTGTCGCAAGTGAAATTAGTAAACGTATTAAAACACAGCAACGGCTTTTGCGTAATTTTGCTAAAAATGAAGAAAAACTGATTCATCAATTATCATTAGATCCTGAAAATGAAAAAATTAAAGCAAGACTGGACAGTCGAGTAGCAGATTATTTCCCTAATTATTTTGCTGTTGCAATTGCAGACCACTCTGGTAATTTAATTATTGATGATTTTGATGGTGACGTTGGTGAACTCTGCCTTCAAGATATCAAACACTACGCACAAGGATCTGCTCAGCCTGTTCGTGTTCACCCTAATCTTCAGGTATATCATTTTGATATTACCGTGCCATGGAATCACCCTACGGGAAAGCAAGAGGACAATAACAGTGGTGGTTTTTTGTTTGTTAGTTTCAAACCCACTTTTCTATTTCAATTACTAAGATTATCAAGCGTTCCTCAACATGAATTGATGCTAATAAATAAAAATCTAAAAAACCTTATTGAAATAACAGAAAAAGGTACGCGAGATCAATTAAATAGAGATGATTATCATTTAACTAGTGAAGAAGAGAAACGAAAATTATATTCAACGGAGGTTGAAAATTCAGTATGGAATTTAGTTGATTTTCGTGATGAAACACTTTTTTCAAATTATCGTACAAATATTATTAATGATAGTTTGATGATTCATGTGTTGTTTTTAATTATTAGTATTTTAATGATTATCTTGCTGCTACGTGTCGAAAAAACTCGATTAGCATCTGAAAAGATGAAAGAAGAAATGTTTTCATTATTTAACCATGATCTTCGAGCACCATTGAGCTCAATTTTTGGTTTTTTAGAAATATTTGTTGATTCTTCCTTGTGTGAAAAAGAACCAGAGAAATGTAAACAGATTGGTAAAAGGGCATTTGATAATGCTTTGACTATGTTAGATATTGTTGATGATATTTTAGATGTACAAAAAATGGAATCAGGAAAAATGTCTTTTGATTTTACAGAAATTGAATTGATTTCAGTTGTCACTGATGCTGTTGATATGAGTCGACAAAATGGTGAAATGTCTAATGTCACATTAGAACTAGTTTGCCAAGATAGGGCAATCTACATTTCTGCTGATGCACGTCGTATCAAACAAGCCGTCACCAACCTTTTATCCAACGCCATTAAATATTCTCCTGAAAATGAGACCGTAAAAATCACTGTTAGTAAAAATGTAATCGGGGTCGTGATTAGTGTTTCAGATAACGGTCCCGGGATTGATATCTCATTTCAAAAGCATGTGTTTGAAAAATTCGCGCAATCTAAGTCAAAATTAACGCGACGTGTTGGTGGTACGGGTTTAGGTTTAGCTATTGTTAAACATATTGTTGAAATACATAAAGCTAAAGTGATGTTTGATACATCAACGGATAAAAATAATCACGGCACAGTCTTTAAAATAATATTAAAAAATTTATGATGTTTTATTGTAAAAACAAACCTTTTTTAAAATATTCTGCTGCAAGATTTGGTTCGTTAAGGTATTCCATTAATAAACCTAATTCTTTATAGGTTTCAGGTAACTCTTTGTTGCCGACACTCGCTTCTAAATAAGCTCTTGCTTTACCCCATAAATCATTACTCATACATAAGCGCCCTAAGGTCAATAATAGCAAAGGGTTATTGTCATGTTCTTTTGATAGCGCTTCTGCAAAAGTAAGTTGTTTTTCAAGTTGAGAAGATTTAATTAAGCCATATTGTTTGATTAAATTTGGATACCATTCTTTACGCAATACATTTCTTAGCATAAGTTCAGCAGCATCATTTTCTTCAAACTGGATAAGTTTATTACAATATACTTCAATTAGTTCAGCATCTTTTTTGAGTTGGCGTGATAATTTTTTCCATAATTGTGTAAGTTTATTGCTATCTGATTTATTGTTAAGCTGCTGTATTAATTCAATGTACGTTTCTTTTTCTATTTCCAATATTTTCTTTTCCGGAAAAACATGGTGTTTATGTAATTGTGGTAATAGTTTGCTTAGGTCTTCCCAGCTTTTTAATTGTTGGTATAGCTGACTAAGCAATACCATGATATGAGAATGTTTAGGTGATAATAAGTGCAAATGAACCAAGGTTGCTAAGGCTTGTTCATGCTGTCCATGTGCAAATTGTAATTCGGCTTGTGTGAGTTTTACAGAAAAGTCTGCGCCAGGCATACTTTTGTGAGCAAGTGAAAGGTAATGATCTCGGCGTTCAGGTGAGTTTTGTTTTTGAGCGGCTTTTGCTGCGGAAAGATAATTAAGCAAAGGCATATCGCTGCTTTTTACAGCTCGCGTTAACAATCGTTCGGCTTTTTTCCATTGTCCTTGCGATAAATTAATTAATCCTTGTAACGATGCCTTGCGAGATTTTTCTGCTTGTTTTTGCGATTGCCATTGTTTTAATTGTTGAGGCATAGTCCACGTTTTAAAAACAAAACGTATTAAAATATAACCAAAAATATAACTAAAAATAAGTACTACGAAAAAAAGCGATAAACTCATTTCAAGAGTATAGTTACCTCGTCCAAATAAAACGTATCCTGAGTCTTGGTGTGCAAGTAACCCAGCACTAACTGCAATAAAAATAATGGCAAAGAAGCTAAACAAATGTTTCATGATTTATTTTTTGACCTTTGCTTTTTTTGTGGATAATTCAGGTACTTCACCTTGTGTTCGGTATTTTTTAATGGCTGAAAAGGTTGAAGAAATATCAGGTAAAGGAGGATCAATGTCAATTTTTTGTAACTCATCAATGCTTGCTAGCATATTTCGGGTCACATTATGTTCTGTATCAAAATATTGATTTATCCATTTTTTGGTTGTGGTTAAACGTTCTTGATAAATAACATTATTGCCGTTGAGTAAGGCAAGTCGAGATTGTTCTAATAATAAAGAAAGATTTTGCACGAGAAAAAAATGTTGTTCTGGTGCAAGTAAGGGCTCGAGTGGCTTGTCGTGTTTGCGAATAATAACAAGGCTTTTTATATCTTTCCAAATTGCAGTGGGAAGGTCGCCAATACTTTTAACGTCGGATGATGCTGATGTTTGTTCTTCTTGGGTTAATTTATGTGTTTTGGGATCCGGTGTTTGCAAAGGTAAGTTAGAAATATTATTAATTAAGGCGCTCAGAGTAACAGAGAGCCCAGCTAAATCTATAGTCGGCGTGTTAACAAGTGCTTGTATGTCGTTACTTAAAATTTTTCTTACATTTAGTAAGGCAGGATCAGCAACTTCTGCAAGACGTGCATCAGCAGATTTTAATGCTACGGTTGCAGTGGCAACATCTTTTTCGAGTAATAAACGAATGTTAGCAAGTTTCACAAGATATTCGGCTTCTGCCATTAACCAGTCATTACGTAAATGTTTTTTATTGCGGATTAAATTAGTGAGATTGTGTCGTAAATTTTCTTGAAAGGCATGAATGTCTTCAATTTGTTGTACGTTTTGTGTCGTGATCTCTAATTGCTGTTTTTCTAGGTTTGCTAACTGCTCATCGATTCGTTGGCTGATTGACTGTTGTTTAATGACGCTTTGTTGCTGATTGTCCCACAACAGATAATACCCACCTAAGATAATAGTGAACAATAAAAATAATAATGTGAATAGTCCTGCCTTTGAGTTGCTGGCTTTATTTTTTGTTGTCAGCGTCTCTTTTTCTTTGCTTTTATGGGTAGATTTTTTTTCTAATTTATCAGCAGGTTTTTTTTCAAGATCTGTCATGATTTTTTCGTTATCCATCTTGTATCAAAATAGTTTATGTTCTTTTAGTTTTTCAATAATGGAATCATCGGTTGCTTGTTTTGCAATGAATAGTTCATTATTAAAACCTGCATCTTTGGCAATCGTCTTTAGGCGATTGTTTATTAATACTAGAGGCACGTGCAATAATTTTTCAGCGACGATGGCAGGTGCCATTTCTACTAAATTTTTCAAGCTCGCGGCACTAGTAATCACAATAGCGGCAATCTGATTATTCTGCAAATATTGTGTTAAATCTAAGGTGTTTGTTGCCGGTTTTATGCGCTGATAGCTGGTTAAATATTCTACATGAGCACCGCGTTTTTGTAGCGACTCTTTTAAGTGCTCACGCCCACCATTACCACGAATAATTAAGATACGTTTGTTAGCAACATTTTTCATCTCGGTGGTTGCTAATAATCCTTCACTATTAAAATTATTTGTTGGCACAATGTCAGGTTGTTTGCCAAGTTTGTTTTTTAACGCGGTTGCGCTAGCTTGACCGATGGTAGCGAGTTGTATGTTGTTGGCTAACGTAGCATTAGCTAAAATAAAGTTTAGCCCATATTCAACCGCATTGGGGCTGATGAAAATAATGATATTAAATTGATTAATTTTTTGTAGAGTTTGCTTATCTTTTGTACTGAGTTCAACCGCAGTAATCTCTAAAGTTGGGAACAAAAAGCTGTTGGCACCCGCACTTTTTAATTTTTTCGTGATCGCGCCAGCTTGATGGGCTGGACGCGTTATCATGATGGACTTTTTTGTCATTTATGAATCAGCGTAAAGCTCATTAAGAATTTTATCTGCGCCGCGTGAGAGCAAATCTTCAGCTAAGATGAGACCCAATTCTTCAGCATCTTCAGGTTTTCCCGCTATATCTCCACGAATAATTTTTTTACCATCAACTTGGCCAACTAAACCACGTAGCATAACAAGGCCTTTTTCAAATTCTGCATAACCTGCAATAGGTACCTGACAACCGCCTTGCAAGCGCTCATTCATTGCACGTTCTGCAGTGACGCGAATTTGAGTTTTGTTGTCATTTAACGGGGCAATTAAATTGTGTACTCGTGCATCATCAGTACGGCATTCAATACCGACGGCGCCTTGGCCAATGGCAGGTAAGCAAACATCAGTACCTAAAAATTGAGTAATGCGATCATCAAACTTTAGACGTTTTAATCCTGCAGTAGCTAAAATAATGGCATCGTATTCGCCATCATCCAATTTTTTTAAACGCGTATTCACATTTCCGCGTAAATCAACGATGTTGAGATCAGGACGCAAAGCGGAAATTTGTGATTGACGTCGCAAACTCGATGTACCTAAACGCGCCCCTTGAGGGAGATCGTCTAAGCTTTTAAAATTATTTGAGACAAAGGCATCGCGAGGATCTTCTCGTTCACAAATAACGGCAAGATGTAATCCTATTGGAAAATCGACCGGTACGTCCTTCATCGAATGTACCGCAATATCTGCTCGCCCTTCCAACATGCCTGTTTCGAGTTCTTTGACAAAAAGCCCTTTGCCACCGACCTTTGCGAGAGGCGTATCGAGAATTTTATCACCTTGGGTGGTCATGGTGACGAGCTCAATTTCCAGTTCAGGATGGTGGTGCTTTAGCATATCGCGCACATAATGAGCTTGCCATAAGGCGAGGGGGCTTTTACGTGTAGCAATGCGTAAGATGTTTTCAGACATGGATTGTTCTCGCGTTTATGTGGGTATAAGTATAATTTATTGAACTAATGTTAGCCAATATTGTAAAACACTTATAATACACGAAATAGTTATTTGCCTCTGCGGCTAATGGGAGAAGAAGTACAGTGATTTTACGTAATATTAAAAAATGGACCGTTCTAATGGTTATCAGCGGTTTAACATTATTTTTCTCCATGAATGCGTCGGCAGATGCATTGCCGCCAGTAACGATTAAAGACGGGACAAATTTAATCGCAGATGGTCAAGTGTCAACTAATAAGAAAATCCCGATTATTTTATTTTTTTCGATGAAACATTGCCCATATTGCCGTGAGGTTGAAGAAGATTACCTTAAGCCAATGTTAAGAAATACAGAATACGATAACAAAGTTATTATTCGCAAGGTAAGAATTGATAGCAATGGTGACGTGATTGATTTTTCCGGAAAAATTCAAGATGTCGAAGATTTTAGTGATAGTTATAATGTGTCCATGGTGCCACATTTACAGTTAGTTGATTCACAGGGCAATCAGTTAGTTGAGCCGATTGTTGGAATTAGAAATTCTCATTATTATAGTGCTGATCTTGATGTTTTAATTGATGCCTCAACACAAAAGATTCGTGCAATAGCAAAACGTTAGTAAGTATTGATAAGCGAAGACTAAAAATGAAGTCCACATTAATATTGTTTTTATTCTTTGTTCTATCTGAATCTATTTTTGCAACTGAACCTCCTCAATACAGCCTTCGTTATGATCCAAAACGTGATGCCATGCAAGATGGCTACGCGGCAATTAAATTATCTAAAGAAACTAACCGTAGAATACTTATCGAAGTGGGTGGGGATTGGTGTAAATGGTGTCACTTGTTAGATCGTTTTTTAAATAAACATTCAGATATTAAAACACAATTGCATAAAACTTTTGTTCTACTTAAAGTGAATGTAAGCGAAGAAAATGATAATCATGCTTTTCTAAAAGTTTTCCCACCACCGCTAGGCTACCCACACATGTATGTAATGGAAAGTAATGGTAAATTATTGCTATCAAAAGACACAGGTGAATTTTTAGTGAATGGAAAATATTCTAAACAACGCTTTAAAGAATTTTTTGAACAATTCAAATTAAACAATAAAATAAATAAGAAGCATACACATGATTGATAGCCTATTAAATCGTCGAGAATTTATGAGGTTGTTAGTAACGGCTACGGCGGTTTATCCTCTTTCCGTTTTGGCAGAAAATCG
>VAOX01064569.1_pt1 | contig 17428 bp, 13 predicted proteins | sample 3393891 | NCBI WGS metagenome assembly VAOX01 (sample SAMN08290429, study PRJNA428436) | hydrothermal vent metagenome | isolation source: Deep-sea hydrothermal vent chimney | place: Indian Ocean: Southwest Indian Ridge | depth 2822 m m | reverse complement strand
TGGGCGCAGTGGGTGGTGCTGACTGATCACAGGCCAGCAGTACCAGGCCCAGGCCAAATACCAGCAATAAATTAAGCAGGCTGTTTTTATGAGGTGTTTTCATTATTGGCGTATGCCATAATCGGTTTATATTGATTGTTATTTTTTTTAACGCAGTAGCCGGATCAGGTTCAGCATATAAAAACAGTGAATACCTGAGACATCCGACATCTGGCATCCGATATATAAAACATATCTTTTTTCTACTCCCTGTCTGATATTTATTATTTAACGTTGCGTTTATTAATTAGCGTTATACTGTGGCCTTCAAAGTGAGAGCCCGGTATTTTAGTGCGTTTTTGAGTAAAAATATCCAAAACATAAAGTGCTTTTTTGTATTCGTATATTAATTCACTGTTATTTATAAAAATCGCCTCTCGCATATAGCCTTCTTCCGGCTGATCCTTATCCAGAATATAATACAGAAGTTTGCCTGTTTCGATACTTATAACGCCTGTGCCATAGGTGTTTTTAAAATACAGATGTTTCTGATCCGGGGAAAGGTCGGTGTCGGTGATTTGCCGGGGGCCTGTTGCGGGCCATTTCAGTATTTTTTCAAGATTAATTCTGTCTTTTACTTCTTTGCCCGTTTTACTGTCGTAGGTAATCAGATCAAAAAGTACAATTGACAGAAATGTTTTCTGGTCTTTGAGCAGGTAGATTTTATCTTCTATAATGTCTCTCAGTGAGTAGATAATGTCGTCAAGGTCGGTGTATTCCCCAGTATCTACATTATACGCTTTTATGTCGTGGTAGGCTTTGTAATAGACCGTTTTATTGTCCTGGCTCCAGTTATACATCGGGTAACCCGTGCCAGTGTAAGGCTCAACAAGCTCGTAGGTCTGCTTTTTAAGATCGACTATGTAGGATATAAACTCATTGGGCTTTTTCTGTACCAGTGCCACCATCAGATAACGGTTGTTCGGGGAGCGAACAGGTCGATGAGCCGTCATATAGCCTTTTTTTTCATCAAAGTTCCCAAAGGCAAAAACCAGTTGCTCATCTGAGCCGTCGGTTTTGCTGCTCCATATTTTCATTTCACCCGTTTCCGAAAATCGTGTGTACTGCAATCGGGGTTCTGTCCATTTCTGTGAACTGTTATAATCTTCATATTGCGATTTTTGCTGATTTTCGGCCATTAGCGAAAAGCTCAGGCTGAGTAAAAATAATAGCTTGAATAATGTGTATTCGAGGTGTTTTTTCATGTTTTTCTGTTCCTGTTTCAAGGTTGTCTGTTTTTAATAAATATATAGCAATGCCGAGTAAATGCAGCTTATCAGAATAATGAGCGTCCGGGGGGGGAGATGGCAGATTATTCTGTTATTTTCCGGGGCTGTTTTTCAGGCCGATTCAGATCAGGCGTTAATTTTGCCAGTTTTGCATAAGGTACATTTTTAAAGGCCATATAAACTTCCATGCTTCCATCCTGTGGGTCGTGTATCAGGGTGTAGCTGCCATTTTTGGGTGGGTCGGGGAATTCAAGGCAGACCCAGTCCTGGTCAAATTCAAATAATCGTCCTACAGTGAGGCTGTGTATATAATCGCTTTCATTGTGTTTGAGAGTTAATTTATCGTTGATGTTATCTGTTTCATCTATGTCTATCTGGTAGTTGATATAGATGCTTTCCGAGGGCAGGGGGGGGGTATGGGCAGTGGTGGCAGGTCTTTTTCTGTTAGAGGGAGGTATTCAGGCTTTGCGCCGGCGGGAATCGGGGGAGAATAGCTCTGGCTGTACACCATGATTGAGCCGGATACCATTAGCTGCGCAATGTAGTCGTTCAGGTCTGTTTTATATGTCTGTAGCGCATCAGTATTGTGTTGCGCGGGAATGAGGGTTTGCTGTTCAAGATAATGGTACCAGAAATCATTGCCCGCATTTATGCTATCAACAATCTCATAAGCCTGCTCTAATGTCTCGATTTCAAGGGGAGATACATTATTTAGCGGTAAAGGCTCAGGGCCTTTGATAAAGTTGTAACCGGTGCCTTTGCCATCGTGGCGCATTACTTTGTTTTCGGTAATCTCAGGTAGCTGGTAGAAGCGGATTTCATTCTGTATGACTAATTCAGCAATCCGGTGCAGTAGTTGAAGGTCTGTCATGGGGGGGACGGTGGAGTAGTGCCGAGATAGAAAGCTACGCCAGTAATCCGCACCGACATAAAGCCCGGAAAAAAGAAATGCCTCGCTGCTGGTGGTATAATTGAAGTGTCGATATCGGGCTGATGGATGAATTCTCCCGCCCGCTATGCCACGCACCTGATAATAAGTCTGGAAACGACCACGCAGTATATCTACAATCATATTTTCACCTGTCCCTATGTGTGTTTAGTTATAGTGTGTGAAATGAGGGGGAAAACTGGACTACCTGGCGTGGAAAATCTTACTGCACGGCATCCTGCCCCCTGATTTTTGCCGCATTGTACATTAAATGCAGTGAGCTGTCTTTGATAAATGCGCTAAAAGTCGTTTTCGGGTTTTGATGATCACCTTGTGCGGACAGTACCGGCCAACCATGGTTGCAAAGCGTATTCTGGCGCATAAAGCCCCCACTCTGTCGTTTTAAGATGAGCGGACGGCTGATAAGCTCTGTATATTTATATTCAGATGCTGATTTCTCTGCAATTACTGTGATAAAAGTCACCGAGTTCCAGGGGCTTATAGTGGCCTGTGAAGGGCTTTCTCTGTATAATCGGGCTCTCTATAATGGGCTAAAAAACTGACTCAAAAATGGAAAAATGGTTATGAATACCTCTGCTATATCTAATAAAAACAATATCTTATCGATTATTGCCGTGCTGTTTATGGGGCTTTCAGTGTTTCTGGGGCTGGCGGGTTGTGGCGGCGGTGACGGCGGCGCTCCTGTGGTTGATGCCGCTCCTGTGGGTTTTTATAATGCAGGCGGTGCGACTATTAAAGACCCGGATAATCCGGTAAATGATCGGGTGCTAACTGATTTACAGGCGATGGTCAGCGGCAACAGGATTATGATAATGAGCAATAGTGCTGTATTGCTTTATGATGCGACCATTACGGATATTACCGGGAATAGTTTTACAGCAAGTGCTTTAATTTATTATGGAATGGATAGTGACCCTAATGATGTTACATCGACATTCCCTACGCCGATTGCAACAACGCTAACAGGTACGATAACGGAGGGCTCTCAGCTAACCGGCACGATTGAAGGCACGGGTACAGGTACATTTACACTAACACTAACACATAGTCTGAATGCTCCACTGGCTGATTCGGCTAATTTTATTGCACCCACAGACCTTGTGTTTGAAGATTGCTTAACTAACGGGACAATTACACCTGTTGTAAACGAATCAGTGTTTGCTGTTTCAATTGATTTGTCCACTTGTGCTGTTGGGACACCTGAGCGTGCTGGTACTTATACTGGTTTCGCAACTACTAAAGATAGTAATCATGATACTTTAATTGTGATGTTTTCTAATGGGGAAGTCAGTGCGGTTGGCGAGCTATTAATTGTTGACCCTAAGATTTTACTGCTGTTTTCTGGCAAAATATCAATGGGCTAATGTCAATCAGGGATATAACCGATACAGGTACAGGGATGTGCTGAAATATTAATAATCTTAGAGAGTAGCACAACATGGCAGTAAAAATAATAAGTGAATTAGAAACGATCTGTAAAAAAATAAATTCGCAGTATTTATGCAAATCATCTTCAGGCCGATTACGTTTAGGCCTGAGTGGCTACTCCCAGTTACTACTGTATTCTTTTCTGTTTTCTTACCCCTCCTTCTCTTATGCTGGGCCAGCCGGTGGCAATATTGTGGGGGGTGCCGGGCATATTCATGTATCGGGCCTGACTACCGACATTCATCAGAATTCAGCTTCATTAGCAATTAACTGGGAGAGTTATAATTTAAGTGCGAATGAAGTGGTGAACTACCTTCAGCCAGGCGCATCGTCCATTGCCCTTAATCGTATTTTAAGTAATAGCGGTTCGCAGATTCTGGGACAGATTAATGCCAATGGCCAGGTGGTGCTGGTGAATCCTAATGGGATTTTTTTTGGTGCGACGGCTTCGGTAAATGTGGGGGGCCTGATTGCCTCGGGCCTGGATATTAAGCCGACTGATTTTATGAATAGTGATTATGTTTTTAGCTCGATTGATGGCACCAGTGGTGCGGTGATTAATGGCGGGATTTTAAAGGCATCATTAGGCGGGTCTATTAGTTTACTGGGGACACAGGTTAGTAATACCGGTCTGATTAGTGCGAATCTGGGCGCAGTGAATTTAGCGGCGGGTAATGAAGCGGTTTTAACCTTTGATAATGAAGGTTTGATGGGGGTAAAAATCACCCGAGCGGTCTTGCAGGATGAGTTAGGAGTTGATCCGGCGATTTTAAACAGCGGTGAAATTAGCGCAGAGAGTGGTCGGGTTTTACTGACCGCCAGTCAGTCGCAGGATGTTTTTTCTCAGGCGGTAAATCGCAATGGTATTGAGCAGGCCACCAGTGTGGTGGTTAATGCCGATGGCAGTTTTACCCTGGGGGGCGGGGCCGATGTGGTGAATACGGGCGTTGTGGATGTTGCTGCCATAAGTGAGGATGCTGGCCAGATTGTAGTACTGGGTGAAAATGTCAGTAGCAGTGGAACGCTAAAAGCCGATTCGATTAATGGAAATGGCGGCGAGATTGAGCTGCATGCGACGGATACTACATTATTAACTGAAAACAGTGTAACTTCTGCGCGATCTGAAAATAACGGGAAAGGCGGGGTTATAAAAATTCTTGGTAATAAGGTGGGTTTGTTTGATCAGTCAACAGTGGATGTTTCGGGGGCTGATGGGGGAGGGCAGGCTTTAATGGGTGGGGACAGGCAGGGGCAGAATAATCTGATACGTAACGCAGATTTTATTTATCTAGGTGAAAATACAACGGTTAAATCAAATGCGCTGGATAATGGAAACGGTGGAAAGATTATTACCTTTGCTAATGATACAGCAAAAATTCATGGGGATTTATTTTCACGAGGTGGTTTAAATGGCGGTAATGGTGGTTTTATTGAAACCTCCGGCTTAAAAGGTTTTCAGATTACATCTGCACCAGATATTTCATCGCCTTTCGGGCTGGGGGGAGAGTGGTTAATTGACCCCAATAATATCAGAATTGTTGCTGGTAATGCTAATGATAGAGTTAATGACGGACTTCCTCTTACCGTTGAAACAGCGTTTGAGACTACAGGTGATGATGCTATTTTAGGGGTGGATTTAATTGTTGCTGCATTAGCGGCATCCAACGCCAGTGTGACGGTTACTACAGGTGCTGCCAGTCCCGATAGTGAGCTGGGTAATATAACATTTGAAGCGCTTTTAGATTTTGATGGTATAAAGACGAGTAACAAGAGGCTTACTCTTAATGCGGCAAATGATATAATATTTATGAATGATACCTCAATCACTGACAGCAACCCCGATACAGCAGATTCACTGAGTATAAATTTATATGCAAGGGGGGATATCACATTAAATGATGGTGTTGTTATTAAGACTCGGGGAGGTGATTTTACGGTTGGAGATATAGCTAATAACATAATACCGGACAGTTTTTCCAGTTTTAGAGTTGTAAATGATGTGGCAGAAACGGCGATAATAGATACCTCAGGTATGGATGTTGTAGGAAATAATGTAGTTCCTGCGACGGATGCAGGAAATATAAGTATCACGGCATCAGGTGCTGTCAGTATAAATTCGGTGACTGCAACAGGTGGAAACGCAGGGTCAAGTTCAGGTTTTACGAGAGATGTTCGTGGCAGACGTGGCGGAAATATCCTGGTTAAGGCGGCATCGGTTGTCGTAAATACGGCAATAGATGTCAGCGGTAATACTGGAACCTATGGTCTTAATGAAAATGATGGAAAGGGTGGTAATGGTGGCAAAGGAGGAGAGGTTGGTATTACGGCAACATCCGGCAATATAGAGGTGGCCGAGATAATAACCAGTGGCGGTGCAGCGGCGGGGAATGTTAGAACTTTTAGTAGTGGTGGTGATGCAGGGACGATTAATCTAAATTTAGATGTACCTACAGGCAATAGCATTAAGCTCAATGGAAACCTGATCTCAAATGGCGGTATGGGTTATGTAAATAGTAATTTCCAGCATGGAAATGGAGGAGGTATTACTTTTACCGGCAATGTTATTTTAGCCAAAAACATCCTTGTTGATACACTGGGTTTTGCTGGCTTGCCGAGTGCGCCTGGCACAGATGGCGCAATACTCTTTACAGCAAATATAATTGATGATGCAGATGCGGCTACCAGAACACTGGAGCTGACATCGGGTAACAGTGATACTACCGTTAATGGTTCTGTGGGTGTGGGAGCTGGTAATGCGCTGGAAAGTTTTACCGTTAGCAGCGCAAAAAATGTGAATTTAAATACAATCACTACGCTGAATGGTGGGATTTCTATCGAGGCTAATGAAACAGTTACCGTAACCGGAATAGATACAGTTAATGGGGGAAATGCGGCGGGAGCTGTGAGCATTACTGTAATGGGGCTGACAACACCCTCGATGGCGCCGCCTTCTGTTTCATTGAGTGGTAATGTTAATGCCGGTGCGTTAACTATTGCAGCAGGTGGCACGATTTCAAGTGCGGCTGATTTGCAGTCTGCGCAGAGTGTTGATATATCATCTACCGGGGGTGACGTGCTCCTGAGCTCGGTTAATAATCAGCTTTCAGGCGATCTGTCGTTTAGCGGTAATACGGTTACGCTGAACAATACAGTGGTTACCCGCTTAAATAATATAATGGCAGATACCTTGAATGTGACATCAACATCGGGTGGTATTCTTGATATTGATGCAGGTGCTGTTGAGGTGACGGGGGTATCAACTTTGAATGCTTCTGCGATTACGCTCGATGGGCCCGGTTTAAATCTAACTGGGCTCGAAGTTAATAATTCGAATATTGTGCTTGTCAATAACGGCGGGAATGCATTGAATGTGACCAGTATCAATGCAAGTGGGTTAGTTGATATTACTTCTGGAGCACTTAATGCAACGGGGGATATCAGCGGTTCTTCAATTACTTTAGGGGCAGCAGGTGCAGCTCTTAATACACTTAATGCAACCAATGCAGTTACTATTACATCTACTGGGCTGGTAGTAACGGGCGATATTTCAAGCGGCGCTACGTTCATTAATGCGGGAGATGTTAGTTTTAATTCAATAACGGCAAATACGGGGGGTGTGACTGTTTCAGGTGATGATATTGTTCAGACTGGGAGCCTTATATCTGAGGGTAACGTGGTTTTTAGTGCTACGGATGGCTTTACTATGGCTGTTGATGCAAATACGACAGTGAATAACGGCGGGCTTACGGTTAATGCAACCAGTTTGATTGGCTTACGGGCAGTGAGCGTTACTAATAATGTAAATATAAACAGTAGTTCTGACACGATTAATTTTAATGCGTTTTTGAATACTACTCAGGGGAATATTACGGCCGTAGCGGATCAGGATGTGTTTATGAATGGAGGTTTGAGTGGGCAGTTTGATATAGACCTTACTGCAACAAATGGAAGTTATTCACAACTAGCTGCAATTAACTCTATTCAGGGGGATATTAGTGTCACTTCTGACAGGTCTATTTCTATGTTCACAAATTCTGTCAGTACAGCAACCAATGGTAATATCCAGTATACTGCCAGGGATAATATAGGTGTTACCAGTCTGTCTGCTACGAATGGAAAAATAGGAATAAGCACTGCTACCGGCGCGGTAACAGATACTAACGGTGAGGCGATGAACTTTGTAGCAGATATATTAGAAATTAGATCGGTTAATGGTATTGGTGCTACCGGCCAGATTGAAACGCAGGTTGCAAAAATGGATGCGATTAATACCGGCGCTGGAGGAATTGATTTTCAGCAAACGGGAGATATAGAGCTGATCGCATTGCAAAATACGGGCACGGTGGGCAGTGTCCGATTTAATTCAGATGCGGATATTAACCTGAATCCCAATAGTGTGGTGGCTGCACGAAATCAGGGGCTGACAGGCCAGGGGCTGCTGACGATGCAAACAACTCAGGGCAGTTTTTTTGGTCTTCAACAGTCTAATTTAAATAACCCGGATATTACTGCGCAGGATGCGATTATTCTGGTGCGAAATGGCAGTTTTGGTGCACCCCTCCGTCCAATAACGATGGATGTGGTGAATAGCGTGTTAATTGATGCGCGTATATTGTTTGGACCCAGGTTCGTGTCACCAGGCCCTGCGGTTGTTAATACAAATGGTATTAACTTCAGTTTAAGAGGCGTTGTCGCCGCTATTGCATCGGAGCAGCTGGTTGAGGTTGAAACGCTGGCCGAAATTGATCCGGCGATTTTTACCGATTTGCAGAACTACAGCTCAGAAGAAATCTCGATAAAAATGCCACAGGATCAGTTATTTGAAGATGAGCTGGATGGCGTGAGTGGCGCGGATTTTTAATTTTTTTGTGGTAGATGATATGTACCATTATTGTGCCGTGTTTCAGCGCATCGATCGTTTTTATTAGAGGCTTTTAATGCGAATTGCTCTGTGTGTAGAATATGATGGCAGCCGGTTTTCAGGCTGGCAGATGCAAAAACACGGTACTCGCACGGTTCAGGCCTGTGTTGAGCAGGCCCTGTCAAAGGTTGCGGATGAAGAAATACAGGTGGTGTGTGCGGGGCGAACCGATACCGGCGTGCATGCAACTGGCCAGGTGGTGCATTTTGACTGCACTACTGCCAGGCCCGAGAGAGCATGGGTGCTGGGTGTTAATGCACATCTGCCGGATGATGTGGTTTCTGTGTGTTCGGTGCAGGTGACGGAGGATTTTAGTGCGCGTTTTAGTGCCACTGCCAGACAATACCGCTATGTTATTTTAAACCGCCAGGCACGCTCAGCTGTTTTTAGTAAAAAACTAAGCTGGAAACACGCTGAACTTAATATAGAGGCCATGCATCAGGCGGCACAGGCGCTGCTGGGTGAAGGGGACTTTTCGTCTTTTAGATCAGCGGCCTGCCAGGCGGAGCACGCCATGCGTAACGTGCACTGGGTGAAGGTGAGCCGTGAGGCCGATTTTATTTATATTGATATTAAAGCGAATGCTTTTTTACATCATATGGTGCGAAACATTGTCGGCTCGTTATTGCAGGTGGGCCAGGGTGATGAATCGGTTGGCTGGATTGGGCATTTACTGTCTCTTAAAGACCGTAACCAGGCAGGCCCAACGGCGGCCGCGGATGGCCTTTATCTGGTTAAAGTGAGCTACCCTGAGAGTATGGGTATAAACTTTCCTGTTATGTTACCTCGATTTTCCTGATGGTTAATTCAGGCTCAAAATCATTCCACCGAGTGTTTTACAAGGCTGCATCAAGGGCATTATGCTGAGTTCATATTAGTGTTTAATGATGGGGAAGCCGGTTTTTGCTGTATCAGTCAGGCACCTGGACGCATACTTTTGAGTGTTCAACGCGTCTTTTTAGGTTAAAATAAGGCTTTTATAATTTCCGGTATAATTTCCGGTGCAATTTGATACCTGAAACTTGAACTCTGAGCCTTTTAAACCCATAACTCACTCCAGAACCCGCGTGAAAATCTGTGGTATTAGCCGTGCAGAAGATGCTATTAAGGCTTCTGAGCTGGGAGTAGATGCGCTTGGGCTGGTGTTTTATGATAAAAGCCCTCGTAATGTCAGTACAGCACTGGCGCAGAGTATATGTGTTCAGTTACCCGCGTTTGTGAGCACTGTCGGGCTGTTTTTGAACCCGGATAAAGTGCTGGTGCGGCAGGTGCTGGCAGAAGTAGACCTTGATCTGTTGCAATTTCATGGTACCGAGTCGGCGGCGTTTTGTGCGTCTTTTGGCAAGCCCTATATTAAGGCACTTGGTGTTGGGGATGGCGCAGATAAAATCGAGGCTTTGCTGGAGCAATATGCGGGTGCGCGCAGTGTATTGCTTGATAGTCACAGAAAAGGCGAAGCCGGAGGCACGGGAAAATCATTCGACTGGGCCTCTATTCCGGTTGATCTGCGCAGAAAAATTATCCTGGCCGGTGGTCTTAATGTCGATAATGTGGCGCAGGCGATTCAACGGGTTCGGCCCTGTGCGGTGGACTTAAGCTCCGGGGTTGAATCTTCTCCGGGTGTTAAAGATAACGATTTAATGAGCCGTCTGATGCAACAGATCAGGCAGCTTGACTGTGAGTAACAAGATGAGTAAACAGAGTGTTAACGATTATTATTCAATGCCGGATGAACGCGGCCATTTCGGTGTTTACGGTGGGAAGTTTGTTGCTGAAACATTGATGGGGCCAATCGAGGAACTGCGTCAGGCCTATGAAAAAGTAAAAACAGACAGTAGTTTTCAGGCGCAGTTTGATAAAGATCTGGCGGATTATGTGGGCCGTCCCAGCCCTCTTTATCATGCCGAACGCTGGTCGAAGGAACTGGGTGGGGCGCAGGTCTACCTGAAGCGCGAAGACCTGAACCACACCGGTGCGCATAAAATAAACAACACGATTGGCCAGGGCCTGCTGGCAAAATACATGGGCAAAACCCGTATCATTGCCGAGACGGGCGCGGGTCAGCACGGTGTTGCATCGGCCACGGTTGCAGCGCGCTTTGGCATGGAATGCATTGTGTATATGGGCGAGGAAGATGTTAAGCGTCAGTCGCCTAATGTGTATCGAATGAAATTACTCGGCGCAAAGGTCGTGCCGGTTACCTCTGGCTCCAGAACACTTAAAGACGCGCTTAATGAGGCCATGCGCGACTGGGTTACCAATATTGATAATACATTTTATATTATAGGTACAGTGGCGGGGCCTCACCCATACCCCGCAATGGTGCGGGATTTTCAGACGATTATTGGTCGTGAAGCCAAACGGCAAATTTTAGAGCAGGCGGGCCGCCTGCCAGATGCACTGGTGGCCTGCGTGGGCGGTGGTTCCAATGCGATTGGCCTGTTCCATCCGTTTCTGGGGGATGAGGCGGTGGAAATTTATGGGGTTGAAGGGGGAGGGGATGGTGTGGATACACCTAACCATGCGGCTCCTTTATGTGCGGGTAAACCCGGTGTGTTGCATGGCAACCGTACCTACTTAATGGAAGATGACAACGGCCAGATTATAGAAACTCACTGTATCTCGGCAGGGCTGGACTACCCGGGTGTAGGCCCTGAACATGCCTGGTTAAAAGACTGTGGTCGTGCAAATTATGTGAGTGTAACCGATAAGGAAGCTTTAGCCGCTTTTCATAAGTTAACACGTACAGAAGGGATTATTCCTGCGCTGGAGTCGAGTCATGCATTGGCGTATGGTGAAAAACTGGCGAAAACGATGAAAAAAGACCAGATTATTATTATTAACCTGTCCGGTCGTGGAGATAAGGATATAAATACCATTGCAGACATTGAAGGAATATCATTGTGAGCCGTTTAAAAGCAACATTTGAGGCGCTGAAAGCGGCAAATAAAACCGCATTAATTCCCTTTATAACCGCGGGTGACCCTCATCCTTCAGTAACGGTTCCGCTGTTGCATGATATGGTGGCTGCGGGGGCCAGTGTGCTTGAATTAGGCATTCCCTTTTCAGACCCAATGGCAGAAGGGCCTGTAATACAGGCCGCCTGTGAGCGAGCACTGGAACATAATGTAAGCCTTAACGATGTGCTGGACATGGTGAAGGTGTTTCGTGGCGAAGATAGTACGACCCCCATTGTTTTAATGGGCTATTTAAATCCGGTTGAAGTGATGGGCTATCAGCGATTCGCGAATGCGGCATCTGCTGCGGGTGTTGATGGTCTGATTCTGGTGGACCTGCCACCTGAAGAGGGTGAAGATCTCATTGTGGCGCTTAAGGCGAAGCAGGTCGATCTGATCTTTTTACTTGCGCCCACCAGTACGGCTGAGCGAATGGAAATAATTTGTACTCAGGCCAGTGGTTTCGTCTATTATGTGTCTCTTAAAGGTGTGACTGGTGCAGCTCATCTGGACATCGATTCGGTGATTGAAAAGGTGCAGCAGATTCGCACACATACATCGCTACCTGTGGGTGTTGGTTTTGGTATTCGAGATGCTGAATCGGCGGCTCGGGTGGCAGGCGTGGCGGATGCGGTAGTGGTTGGCAGTGCTATTGTGAAGCGCATTGCAGAGAATGCAGAAAATCCACAGAAAATGTCTCAGCAGGTATGCGAACTGTTATCGTCCATGCGCCGTGCTATGGATAAGGTGTAGCATGTTTAATAGAGTATCAGGGTAGAAATGTATGAACTGGTTTGAAAAATTAATGCCTTCGCGTATTCGCACAGATGCGAATGCATCGGATAAAAAAGGCTCGGTGCCTGAGGGCCTGTGGACAAAATGTAATACCTGTAACGCAGTGCTCTATCGTGCCGAGCTGGAACGCAGTCACGAGGTTTGCCCCAAATGCCAGTATCATATGCGAATGGGAGCACGTAAACGCCTTGAGCATTTTCTTGATGAAGAGCCCAGAGAAGAGATTGCAGCCCATATTAAACCCGTTGATATTTTAAAGTTTAAAGACAGTAAAAAATACAAAGACCGTATTCTGCTGGCACAGAAAAATACAGACGAGAATGATGTGCTAATAGCCTTTAAGGGGCAGGTAAAAAATATTCCTCTTGTAGCTGTGGCCTTCGAATTTAAGTACATGGGCGGTTCCATGGGGTCAGTGGTCGGGGAAAAATTTGTGCGTGGTGCAAATATATCGCTGGAAAATGAAATACCGCTGGTGTGCTTTTCCGCTTCAGGTGGCGCGCGGATGCAGGAATCGTTGTTTTCTCTGATGCAAATGGCGAAAACCTCAGCGGTGCTACAGAAAATGTCATCACGGGGTATTCCATTTATTTCAGTAATGACAGACCCTACCATGGGGGGCGTGTCGGCTAGCCTGGCGATGCTGGGTGATATCAATATTGGTGAGCCAAAGGCCTTAATTGGCTTTGCTGGCCCGCGTGTTATTGAGCAAACCGTGCATGAGACCTTGCCTGAAGGTTTCCAGCGCAGTGAGTTTTTATTAGAGCACGGTGCGATTGATATGATTGTTGACAGGCGTGATATGCGCGATAAGATTTCCAGTCTGCTAAGCATGATGCAGAAAAAACCAGCAGCATAATAACTCGCCGGATGCCGATGAGTACATCCGATAATTTAAATGCCCCATGCGATTTGATAATCCTGAAGACTGGCTGAACTGGCAGCAGAGCCTCAATCCGGAAGAAATTGATCTGGGGCTTGATCGAGTGTCTGCTGTTTTAAGCCAGCTGAATTTGTCGGCCGATTTTTTTTGCCCGGTTATTTCAGTTGCCGGCACAAATGGTAAAGGCTCAACGGTTGCGATAATAGAATCTATTTTGCATCAATCGGCCATTACAGCAGGCTGTTATACATCCCCTCATCTGCTTAACTACAATGAGCGAATTCGTATCAATCAGCAGGCCGTGTCTGATCAGGTGTTGTGTGAAGCCTTTGAGCTTGTTGATCAGGCACGGTGTCAGGTGGGAGTTTCGCCGGGATCTCTGGCCGAAACGGGTATCGCACTGACGTATTTTGAGTTTGGCACACTCGCGGCCCTGGTTATTTTCAGAAAATTCAATGTTGAAGTGGCTGTTCTTGAAGTCGGCCTGGGGGGGCGTCTGGATGCTGTTAATGTGATTAATGCTGATGTGGCGATTATCAGCAGTATTTCGATAGATCATGTTGACTGGCTTGGTGATGATATAGAGTGTATAGCGGGTGAAAAAGCCGGTATTATGCGAGCCGGTAAAACGGCTGTACTGGGTTTTCTGGAGCCTCAGAAAACCTTGCTTGATCACGCCGAGCGATTAGATGTAAACTTGCTTCAACTCGGAAAGGACTATCTGTATCAGGGCCTTGCGGAAGGGCACTGGCAGTTAAAATCAACTCGATTACAACTGCATGATCTGCCTTTACCTGCGCTTCAGGGTGGTTTTCAAATGCAAAATGCGGCGGCGGCGATTGTGGCAATTGAGGCACTGCTGCCAGAGTGGCTGCACGGGGGGGCGGGAGCATCGGGACCAATAACGGCTCAATCTGTCACTCAGGCATCCACTCAGGTGGCTACTCGGGCGATCTCTCAGGCGAGCATTGCCGCAGGTCTGCAACAGATTAAGTTATGTGGGCGATTTCAGATTATGAGTAAATTGCCCCTGGTGGTGGTGGATGTGGCACATAATGAAGCATCTGCAATAATGCTCAGGGGGTTATTAAATGAATATCCGGTGACGGGCAAAACCCTGGCAATTGTTGCCATGCTCTCGGATAAAGCCATTACAGAGGTGCTGGAGGCCCTGCACCCTGTAGTAGACCACTGGCTTAGTGCCGGATTGTCCATCGAAGGAAGTCAGCGCAGTGCAATGCAGCCAGAAAACATGGCTCAGGCAGTGCGTGAATTGCACACAGATGTTAAACTTAGCGCATGTGAAACGGTGGATGAAGCCTGCAAAAAGGCAAAATTACTGGCCGCTGAGAATGATCGAATTATTATCTTTGGTTCATTTTACACGGTTGCGCAGGCAATCGATTTTTTTAACCCGAAATAGCGTAATTTTCTGTGTATAGACATTGTATGCGGAACGTTTGTAAGCTAGAGGTCTGGAAGAGGATTGGATAGAAAACTTAGAAAACGCCTTACAGGTGCGATTGTCCTCGCTGCTTTTCTGGTCATTCTGGTGCCAGAATGGCTGGATGGGGCCGGGCATAACTCGCGCTATGGTAATGATGTTAGCATTCCGGAAAAGCCGGAATTTAAGCCAATATCAGATTATATGGATGCGCCCGGCATGGCAGCCAGTACAGCAGCGAGTACAGCAGCGAGTACAGCAGCGAGTACTGCTACGAGTCGTTCTGTTGCTCATCAGACAAACAGTGTTAACACGCCTGTAAAACCTGACCCCCCCCCCATCCACGCCTGGGCATTGCAGCTGGGGAGCTTTTCTCAGGAGAAAAATGCCGAGGCTATGCGGGATGATTTCAGGGCAAAAGGTTATGCCGGCTATGTGGATGTGCTGAAAAAGCCGGGGCGTATCATTTATCGGGTGAGAATAGGCCCCGAGCTGGACAAACAGCAGGTTGAGAAACTAAAAGCTGAAATACTTAAGAAAGAAAAGCTAGAGGGCATGGTGGTACAGCATCCATGACCGGTTATTTAGTGCAGTTATCATATCGTTTTATCACATGACATACAGGGCATTTCTCTCAGGTTTTATTCATCAGGTTAAGCTGAAAAATAGAATGTATATATTCAATCGTTATTTTATAAAGTGGAAAGCTGAATGACCCTTGTTGATTTTGGAATTATCATCATTATTGCAGTGCTGCTGGTGCTCGGCCTGATCTGGGGATTCGTAAAAATAGCGATAGCACTGGGCACCTGGGTTACGGCCAGCACAGTTTCATTTGGTTTTGCACCAAACCTGGCGGCATCTTTACTTACATCAATAGAGTCTCCCCCGATGCGCCTTGCGGCGGCGATGGGCCTGCTTTTTATACTGACTTTAATGATTGGTGCGGTGGTGAGTTTTCTGGTGCGCCAGTTTGTCAGTAAAACCGGCCTAAGTGGTCTTGATCGGTTACTGGGTATGGGAATTGGCTTTTCACTGGGGCTGGTAGTGGTGATTGCGATTGTTTTTGTTGCCGGTTTAACGAATGCGCCGGAATATGAGTGGTGGCAGTCCTCTGTGTTAATTGAGCGGTTTGAAACGCTGGCAATGTGGTTGCAGGGGTATTTACCTGATGATGTGGCGAAGTATTTTACTTATTAGTTTAATTTTCGATTGGTTTTTATCTGTAGCAAGTAGCTACTGAGGTTTTTATGTGCGGTATAGTCGGTATTGTTGGTCAGAGTCCAGTTAATCAGTTGTTGTATGATGCATTAACCCTGCTTCAGCATCGAGGGCAGGATGCTGCCGGTATAGTAACCAGTGAGGGCCATAAGTTTCACCTGCGTAAAAATAATGGCCTGGTGAGTGATGTTTTTCATGCTAATGATATGTCCAGGCTGACTGGAAATATGGGTATAGGGCATGTGCGGTATCCTACAGCCGGTTGTTCTTCAGCAGCGGAAGCACAGCCTTTTTATGTAAACTCTCCCTATGGCATTGCCATGGCACATAATGGTAATTTAACCAATGCAGAAGACTTAAAAGCGCAGCTCTATAAAGATGATATGCGCCATATCAATACGGAGTCAGATTCAGAAATATTGCTGAATGTTTTTGCCCATGAGCTACAGGCATTAAAGAAGTTGCAGGTTACATCCGAGGAAATTTTTAAAGCGGTTGCACAGGTACACAAACGTTGCAGAGGTGGCTATGCGGTGGTTGCAACGATTGTAGGAAAAGGTGTGCTGGCGTTTCGTGACCCTTTTGGTATTCGACCGGCCTGTTATGGTAAGCGTGAAACGGATAATGGTGTTGAGTATATGGTTGCATCAGAGAGTGTTGCGCTACATGCACTGGGGTTTGAACTGGTTCGTGATTTGCAGCCAGGTGAGGCCATTTATATTGATATAGAGGGTAATCTATTTAACCGGCAATGTGCTGAAAAATTTCAGAATACGCCCTGCATTTTTGAATACGTTTATTTTGCACGTCCAGATTCAATTATTGATGATATTTCAGTGTACAAAGCACGTTTGCGCATGGGGACAACACTGGTGCAGAAAATTATGAAGGAACGACCACAGCATGATATAGATGTGGTTATTCCGATTCCAGATACCAGTCGCACCTCTGCACTGGAAGTTGCTTATCATCTGGGAGTGAAGTACCGCGAAGGCTTTATTAAAAACAGGTATATTGGGCGCACGTTTATTATGCCTGGCCAGGTGGAGCGTAAAAAATCGGTACGTCACAAACTCAATGCCATTGATCTTGAATTTAGAGATAAAAACGTATTGCTGGTTGATGATTCGATTGTACGGGGAACAACTTCCAGACAAATTATTCAGATGGCCAGAGAGGCGGGTGCTAAAAATGTGTATATGGCTTCTGCTGCGCCCCCGGTACGCCACCCCAATGTATATGGTATCGATATGCCTTCACCGGATGAATTTGTTGCGGATGGGCGAAATATTGATGAAATTACCAGGGAAATAGGCGCTGACTGGCTTATTTACCAGGATCTTGAAGATCTGATTAACGCCGTGAAACAGGGCAATGATGCGATTGAAAGTTTTGATAGCTCCTGCTTCAATGGTGAGTATGTGACCGGTGATGTGGACAGTGCCTATCTCCAGCATTTACAGGCGCTACGTTCTGACTCTGCAAAGAACAGGCGTGAACATGAAGACAATATTGCGGGCATTGACCTTTACAGTAATCAGTAAACAGTAAACAGTAAACAG
>VAOX01042671.1_pt1 | contig 17435 bp, 12 predicted proteins | sample 3393891 | NCBI WGS metagenome assembly VAOX01 (sample SAMN08290429, study PRJNA428436) | hydrothermal vent metagenome | isolation source: Deep-sea hydrothermal vent chimney | place: Indian Ocean: Southwest Indian Ridge | depth 2822 m m | reverse complement strand
TGCTCATCACCAATAAGGTGACTTCACATTTTTTCATTACGCTATCCAAATCAATAACTTGCACATCTTTTTCGCGCCCAACTGATTAATCTAGGTTAAAGCGCAAAGAGTGTTTCGGCATTTTGGCTGGTGGCCGAAGTAATTTCGTTAATATCCGTATTATGCAGTTGTGCAATGTATGTTGCAACATCGACTATGCAGGCAGGTTCATTGCGCGGCTTTTTGCTATTTGCGACGCGCTGGTCAGGCGCGTCTGTTTCAATTAATAGATTGCTCAGGGGCAGTGATTTTACCAGTTTGTGCAGTCGGGTGGCTTTGTCATAAGTGATCGGGCCACCAAAGCTGAGGTAAAAACCAAGGTTTATTAATTGCACGGCTTGCTCATAACTGCCAGAATAGCTGTGGATCATGCCACGCAGGGCAGGCCTTTTTTTGATGGCGATTATAACAGCTTCGGTGGACTTTCTCGCATGTACCACCGTCGGGAGGTTAAGCTCAATGGCCAGGTCCAGCTGTTGCTCAAAATAAAAGTGCTGTTTTTTGCGATCTAGATGTTTTAGAAAAAAGTCGAGGCCGCACTCCCCCACTGCTACGGTTTTATTGTCGTCCAGAAGTTGTTGCTTTAATATATGTAGATCATTCTCGGTGTGCTGATCGATGAAGTATGGATGCAAGCCGTAGCAGGGGTAAAGGTGTGGGTATTGTTGGCAGGTGTTTTTTACACGTTGCCAGGTTATTTGTGTAACACCGGGAACAATGATTTTTGAGACATCTGCTATTTGAGCGCGTTGTATTACTTCGTCTCGATCTTTGTCAAAATCTTTAAAATCAATATGGCAATGGCTATCAATTATCATATTGTTTGCAGGTTAACCCTGGATTAAACAAACAATGTTAGCACGCCGGTGAATCCATAGAGCATGCTTTTATGAATTTCGCCATTGGCAAAGAAGCCGGCCAGTGGAAAGTCACCCAGAACAGAGTGTATAAGGCGAACTTCTTCGGAATTAGCGCCAAACTGATCGCGCCCTCTTCCCAGGCATGAAATATAAATACCCCCCTTAATGGGTTGTTTGAGGCGGGATTTAAGCTGTAGCAACATGCGTTGCATGTCATCTATTGCAGAGTTACTGTCTCGGCGGCAGAAAATAATGTCCTGAGCGTTTTCCAGGTAATCGGCGATTATGACGAGTTTGTTTTCCTGGTCTATGCCTGCTAGCTGTCGAATGGTGTAGTCGTCGGTGTCAGAATTTTTATTAACCAGTCCGGCAAATATGAAATTTGCTGCCTGTTCCCAGTCACGAGCGATAATTTCTCCGGTATCATCGGCAAGCACGTCCAGTGCGGGTTTGTTATCAAGGGTAAAGATTATATTCTGGTCGCTCTCAGTAACGCGATGTCTGGCACCAATGGGGGTACACCCCTGGGTGAGGTTGCTGAGAATGGTTACCTGTTGCGAAAACAGTACGCCACTAATACCCCCGTGTAGCACGTTATTAGCAAATTGCAGGTTCTGCGCACGCGATGAGGTTACGCCACCGACTAAAAAGGATCCCGGGATGTCCTCACCCAGTTGATGTAGTAATTGCTGAATTAACAGGTTCGATGGGTCAGCGTGAATGAGCCCAATATTAAAGTCGTTGCGTTGACACCATTCAGCGAGTTCTCCCCTGAGGGCAGATGTGTTCTTTGTGAAGTTAGGCAGTATATGAAAATCTGCTTCATTAAAATCTGCCAGCATGAGAACGATTGCTGGCTGGTTGTAGTATTCGTGCTGGCTGGCAATTAAACCGATGCCTGCACTGCCGACCCAGTTTGTGATGTGGGTGGCATCTTTGAGCCTGGCCAGGATATGCTCTGCCTGTTCAAGCAGATGGTCGCTCAGGTAGAGAAAGCCAAAGTTGGCTTCTGGTGGAATTTCGCCCAGTTGTTTAAGGCATTCGGTGAGTATGTTATCGGCTGATTCGCCGGAATGATGCGCTAACAGAAACTTCTTCATTGACAACTTGTAGTCCAGAAACAGCAAAAATATAAATGGGGGAGCAAAAGCGGGTGGCTAGTGATGAATATAGCCCAGGCTGAAAAGAGTATATACTCTTTTATTTAAAAGTTATGTGTGTTTTGTGCCCCTGGGGATTTTGAAATTTAGTTTTATCTGACATAATTGTCAGTGATAATATGGGAAATCAAAGGGGCTGTAAATGATACAGCCTCTTTAGATTTTTCATTTGATTTCCCATTTGACTTATCTGGCCAGTCTGTCTGACTTTATTATTTTGATTTTTTAGATTTCTCAATCATATCGTGAATAATCGGTGTGAGAATAATTTCCATTGCCAGGCCCATTTTTCCGCCAGGCACTACTATGGTGTTGCGCCGAGACATAAATGAATCGCTAATCATATTTAGCAGGTAAGGGAAGTCTGTGCCAAATTTAGTCGGGTTTTTAAAGCGAATAACAATGAAGCTTTCATCGGGCGTTGGGATGTCGCGCGCAATGAACGGGTTGGATGTGTCAACGGTAGAGACGCGCTGAAAATTAATATCGGTCTGAGAAAACTGAGGTGTAATGTAGTTTACATAATCCGGCATACGTCGCTGTATGGTATCAACGATGACATCAGCTGAATAGCCGCGCTCAGCATTATCACGATGGATTTTCTGTATCCATTCCAGGTTAACGATGGGTACAACACCAATGCCCAGATCCACGTGTTGTGCAACATTGTGGTTATCGGTTTTGATCAGGCCATGCAGGCCTTCGTAGAACATCAGGTCTGAACCGTCTTCAATATCTTCCCAGGGTGTGAACTCACCGGGTTTTTTCTCTGTGCCAAGGCGGGCATTATGCTCAATTGCTTCTGGTTCTGAATGCAGGTAGTAGCGCTTCTGGCCTTTGCCTGTTTTACCATAGGTATCAAACAGTTCAGCTAATTTTCCGAACTCATTTGCATTTTCGCCAAAGTGGCTGAAGAAGCGATTGCCATCGGCTTCATGTTTTGCCATTTCTGCTTTCATGGAAACACGGTCGAAGGCATGAAAACTATCGCCTTCAACCACAACAGGGTTGATGTGTTCACGGAAAAAAATATGTTCGAAGGCTTTTTTTACAGTTGATGTGCCTGCACCAGACGAGCCGGTTACTGCAACAACAGGATGCTTTTGGGACATTGATGTCTCCTTAACTTAATTGATATATAAAAATTACCGTCGGTTGCTGATATGTATTAGCAACCGACATGTGGAATTCTGTTGGCCCATGGTTAACCGGATAGTTCTGGTACCTGGGTACGTAGCAGGGTATTTTAGCGATTTTTGTGTGGTGGTGCGAATTTTATTGACTGAAATTTTCAGCCAATAGGGGAAAGTCATGTCTGGCCTGCCTTTCAGCCACTTTCAAAGTGGCTGAAAGGTGCTAAAACAGTGCCCCATTAACCCACATGTGAGTGAAAATACTGGCGATATAGCCAAGCATTATAACGGGTGTCCATTTTAAATGGCCGAAAAAGGTGTATTTACCCCGAGCTGCGCCCATGAGTGCCACACCTGCGGCAGAGCCGATGGACAGCATCGAGCCGCCAACACCGGCGGTTAGCGTAACCAGTAGCCACTGTCCTACGGTCATGTCAGGCATCATGGTGAGCACGGCAAACATTACGGGGATATTGTCTACGATGGCGGAGAGTGCACCCACTACGATATTTGCAGGTGTGGCACTCATGGCGCTGCTCAGGCCCAGTGCAACGCCCCACTCAGTGTACATGAGCTCGGATGCCAGTGAGAGATAGCCAATAAAGCCCAGACCGCCGACGCACAGCACAACGCCGTAAAAAAAGAGCAGGGTATCCCATTCTGCCCGAGATACACCATCAAATACATCGAAAGGTATTACATCTCCCACTACGTGCCGGGCTTTTTTCACATCGTGGGGAATATCGGGGTTCTCTTTGAAGTGCGTTTTTTTCAGGTAGAAGCCAAAGAACTTTAGATAGGCCAGGCCGGTCAGCATGCCAATAACGGGCGGCAGGTGCAGGAAGTTATGGAAACTGACAGCGGTGGCAATGGTTAGAATAAACAGTGTAATAATACGCTTTGCCCCCCGTTTCATTGTCACAAGATCGCCACTGCTGTCGGGTTGTTCATTGGGCACGGCAAAGTGCATAATGGCTGCGGGTACGAGCCAGTTGACCAGTGAAGGGATAAAAAGTGCAAAGAATGACCAGAAGTCAACCGGGCCATTGGTCGCTTCTATCCCTTTTTGCCAGACCATTAAGGTTGTAATGTCACCAAAGGGTGAAAATGCGCCACCGGCATTGGCTGCAACTACGATATTAATTGCACCGATGAGTATAAACTTGTTGTTTTCGCCCCCTACAGCCATTACAACCGCGCACATGAGCAGTGCGGTTGTTAAGTTGTCTGCGATGGGAGAAATAAAGAAAGCCAGTACGCCGGTAATCCAGAACAGCTGCCTGAAGCTAAAGCCTTTTTTGCAGAGCCATGAGCGTAGTGCATCAAAGACCTGGCGTTCCTGCATGGCATTAATATAGGTCATGGCAACAAGTAAAAACAACATCAGTTCGGCATATTCGAGCAGGTTATGTCGAACGGCTATTTCTGCTTCATGGTTAAAGCCATGGCTTGCATATACATAGGCAATGAGCGCCCAGATGATGCCTGCGGCCAGTACTACGGGTTTTGATTTTCGTAGATGAGTAAATTCTTCGGCCATGACAAAGATGTAAGCAATAATGAAAATGGCAAGGGCGATAAAACCAACCCAGTGGCCGGTTAAATCAAGCCAGTTTTCGGCCTGTGAGGAGGATGCAATACTGATGGAGGGGAAAAAGCTAAATATTATAAAAAATAATAGTTTGTTGTTCATCTATTAGCCTTATTGGTGTCTGTTACTGTGTTTTCCAGCATGATCAACTGATTATCTCGATTGATTTTTACCTGTTTTTGAAGCCCTGTGGTGATGGCATAAGTAGTGCCTGCAGCATTTTACTACCAGTATAGGCATAAAATCATGCAAGTGCTATGTGCTGGCTATTTCCTGGCTGAGGTGCTCTTAAGCAGCTGTATAAATGCATCGGCACCATGGCTGTTAATATTAGTGTGATTGTAGGCGATCCATAGAGTGCGTGCAATAACCAGGCCATTCACCTTTATATGTTGTAGACTGTTGCGCTGTAAGCAGGTGTTCAATGCAAACTGAGGCAAAAAGCTAACCTGTTTTCCACGTTGTAGCAGGCCAATAATTGTATCTGTGGAGCCTACTTCCATATCCACTTTTAGCTGCCTGATACCGATGTCCAGCAAGGTCTGATCGAGTGTGTTACGAATCGATGACTGTGCTTCACGCAGTACATAGTGTTGTTTGTCCAGCTCTGAGATATCAATGTTGTCGGTGCCCCAGAGAGGATGGCCCGGGCCACAGACAAGCAGCAGTTCATCCTGCATCCAGGGCTCTACTTTAATGTTTGGATGGCGAGGGGCCAGCTCCAGCAGGGCAATATCCGCTAACCCTGTGGCAAGCCGAGTGTGAATGCGCCGAGAGTAACCCAGACGGCTTTCAATGCGCAACTCTGGCCGAGTATCTGCAAAGTGCATTAAAATATCTGGTAGTATGTGCTCACCAATTGCAAAGGTCACTTCCAGTCGTAACCGGTTGTGTCCTGTTCGCAACGAGGCGAGATCATCCAGCAGGCTGGCCTGAAGCTCCAGCACCAGCCGTGCGTAGGCATATACTTTTTCGCCGGCCGTTGTGAGTTTAAGCTTTCGCCCTTCACGCTGCATCAGCGGAACGCCATAGCTACTATCCAGCGCACGCAGGCGTTTGGTAACCGCCGGTTGCCCAATATACAGGGCATTGGCTGCGCGGCAGGCACTGCCAAGCTCCACCACGGCTTTAAGTGTGGCGAGTGCTTTGAAGTCAGGTAGATTGATATATTCCATACAGGAATACTAATACATTTGAATTCAATTGAATAGTGAATTGATAAACGGCAATATGCCGTCACATTTTTCGAGCCAGCCTGTGATGTGCTGGTCTGCTGTTAGCAGGCGAAAAAACGGATTCTATACTGGAATGTTCCAGATGAGGGGTCTGGCCTGGATCAGACAAATGGATGTTGTTTGATTTGTACCCCTTTGTTGTATGTAGACCTTCCATCATTGAGAAAGTCCATCCTACCGAAAAAGCACCGCAATTGAGCCACGTGTATCGCTCCGCTGCCTGTGCATTCAAGAATTAGTGTAATTATTTAACCTGGTAACGGCCGGATTGTATCCGTGATATCTGATTGAAGCAGATACCTCCCTGAGCGTTTCAGAGGTGCTACAGGGGCATCACTGGAAGGGCTTAACCGGAACGGGCTAAAGAGTTATAAAATACGAGTTCATCTTTCTGGAGTAAATTATATGTCAGCTATGGCAAATGAAGAAGGCACTGTTGCTAATGCATCAGTTGCATTTCCCCTTAAACAGGTAATTGCAGCGATTATTTTTTTAGCGATGGCTATCAGTATTGGTGTGTATGTGGCTCCAACCATTGAAATAGCCTGGGTTACGGGCATTTTATTGCTCACTATCTATCTATTTGCCTTTGAAATTGTGGGTGTTGATGTAGCAGCGGTGAGTGTCATGGTGCTACTGGGCCTGTCATCCCTGTTGGCTCCCTATATGGGGTTGCAGGAAGGCCTGGTGGATACAAATCATCTGTTTGATGGTTTTGCATCGAACGCGGTTATTTCAATTATTGCGGTAATGATTATTGGTGCAGGTCTGGATAAAACCGGCTTAATGACCAAAGTAGCTGCATTTATCCTGAAAGTTGGCGGTACATCCGAGGGCAGGATTATTCCAATTATCTCCTCTACAGTGGGCATTATCTCTTCATTTATGCAAAATGTAGGTGCAGCGGCTTTGTTCCTGCCGGTGGTTTCGCGCATTTCCGCGCGCTCTGGCCTGCCAATGTCTCGTCTGTTAATGCCAATGGGCTTTTGCGCTATTCTTGGTGGTACGGTGACAATGGTAGGTTCCAGCCCGCTGATTCTTTTAAATGATTTAATTCTGGCATCAAATCAATCGTTACCCGCAGATCAGCAAATGCAAACCTGGGGGCTGTTTTCAGTGACACCAGTAGGTTTGGCACTGGTATTTACGGGCATCGTATATTTTGTTATTGCGGGTCGTTTTGTTTTACCCGCAACCAGGAGTGAAAGCTCTACTTCCGGTTCAGATCCAATGAAATACATTCAGGAGCTGTATGGGTTGAATTACTCACTTTCTGAAGTCGTGGTCGCTGATGAAAGCACATTAACAGGAAAGACGCTGGATGATGTTGAATCGAAATATGGTATACGTGTTATAGCCAGTAAGCGTCAGGGCGAGGAGCAGCGTTTTGGACCAGGTTCTGTGGCTCGTGATGTTGAAATTGCAGCGGGTATGGTGCTGGGTCTGGTGGCCAGTCCGGAAAGTGTCAAAGCTTTTGCAGATGAGTTTAAGTTAAAGTCGCGCAGTGAATTACGGACTTTTTCTGAAGCGCTGGCAACCACAAAATCAGGTATTGCGGAAGTGGTTATACCACCGGGCTCTGGCCTGATTGGCCAAAGTGCCCGTGATGTATGGTTGCGTAAAACCTATGGCCTGGCATTGATTGGCCTGCACCGTAATGGTGAAACGCTGCGCGAGGGAGAAGATATTCGTAATCTGCCACTTGCTGCTGGCGATACCCTGGTTGTGCATACTGGCTGGGATGCATTAGTGCGCCTTGAGTCGAATCGCGATTTTGTTGTGGTTACCACCGAATACCCAAAAGAAGAAGCTCGCCCACAGAAACTAATACCGGCGTTAATTTTTTTTGGTATTGCACTATTTCTTGTTTTATTTACCGACATACGGTTATCGATTGCCCTTCTGACAGGTGCTGTGGGTATGATTTTAAGTGGTGTAATCAAAATTGAAGAAGCCTATGAAGCAGTGAGCTGGAAGACGGTTTTTTTACTTGCTTCATTAATTCCTCTGGGTGTTGCAGTACAGGCATCAGGTACAGCGGAATGGATAGCCGAGAAAACATTATCTGTTATGGGCGAGGATCCACAAATTCTGGTTGTTCAGGGGGTGATTGCAATACTGGCGACATTCTTTACTCTGGTTATGTCGAATGTAGGTGCCACTGTTTTGCTGGTTCCACTGGCGGTAAATATAGCCCTGCAAATACCCGGCGCGAACCCCGCCGTATTTGCATTAACGGTGGCCATTGCAACGTCTAACTCATTTTTGATTCCAACACATCAGGTGAACGCATTAATTATGGGGCCAGGTGGTTATCGGGTACCAGATTTTATGAAAGCCGGTGGGGTTATGACTATATTATTTCTTGTCGTGATGATGGGGATGATGAGCATCGTGTTTTAAAAAGGCTAATTGTTCAAGCCGTTTCTGTGTGGTGCCAATCGATTATAAAAGTCTGGCGTTACGCAGATAAATAAGAAATAATGTTAGAAAACAATCGAAAATATATATGAATATTTTAAAAAGTAAGCAGGGCGTTCTACTCGCAATTATTACGCTCTTTATTTCAGCAGGTGCATTTGCAAACAGTGCAGCAGGTGGAGTTGCGAAGAGCTGGGATATGACATCAAGTAGTGTTGGTTATTTCTCTATTGCCATTTTTGCATTAGCTTATTTGCTGGTAATGGCAGAAGAATTCACCCATTTAAGAAAATCAAAACCCGTAATAATTGCAGCGGGTATTATCTGGGGTTCTATTGCATGGGTTGCAGGCCAGCAGGGCATGTCGGTAGAGGCAGAAGCGGCGGTTAGACATAACCTGCTTGAGTATGCTGAGTTAATGTTGTTTTTACTGGTGGCCATGACCTATGTTAATTCAATGGAAGATCGCAAGGTTTTCGATGCCCTACGTGCCTGGTTAGTTAAAAGTGGTTTTGGTTTTAGAGCGTTGTTCTGGATTACAGGTATACTGGCATTTTTTATATCACCTGTAGCAGATAATTTAACCACTGCATTACTGATGTGTGCGGTGATAATGGCCGTAGGTGGGGATAACCAGCGTTTTGTAGGTCTGGGGTGTATAAATATAGTCGTGGCCGCCAATGCCGGTGGTGCTTTTTCCCCCTTTGGTGATATTACAACGCTAATGGTCTGGCAAAAGGGCATGGTTGATTTCTGGACATTCTTTGCATTGTTTATCCCATCAGCGGTTAATTTTCTGGTGCCTGCGGTCATTATGCATTTTGCGATCCCTGATGTGAAGCCTGAAGCGTCTGGCGAAGAAGTGCAGATGCAGCGCGGTGCAAAGCGAATAATTGTACTGTTTTTACTGACTATATTCACAGCTGTTTCTTTCCATAATTTCCTTCATATGCCGCCGGTAATTGGGATGTTAACAGGCCTGGGGTATCTACAGCTGCTGGGCTTCTTTCTTAAGAAAACCGCACATCGTGATAATGTTAACGCAGAGGGCGATGTGCGTACAGGTCAGTTAGGCACACCGGCATTTGATGTTTTTAATCCTGTTGCGCGCGCCGAGTGGGATACCTTATTGTTTTTCTATGGTGTTGTGTTATGTGTGGGTGGCCTGGGCTTTCTGGGTTATCTTGGCCTGGCTTCAGAAATTATGTACAACCAGTGGGGAGCAACAACAGCGAATGTTGTTGTGGGTGTATTATCGGCCATTGTCGATAACATACCGGTGATGTTTGCGGTGTTAACCATGAACCCTGATATGTCTACTGGTCAGTGGTTGCTGGTTACACTAACAGCAGGTGTTGGCGGCTCGCTATTATCAATTGGTTCGGCCGCAGGTGTGGCGCTGATGGGTCAGGCCAGAGGCAAGTATACATTCTTTGGGCACCTGAAATGGACACCAGTAATCGCATTGGGCTATGTTGCCAGCATTTATGTACATTTGTGGGTTAATAGCCGTTATTTTTAGAAAGCTTTGCTGGTTTGTGATCAAAGCCTGTTCATATCTGAGCGGGCTTTTTGTATAGATGAAACAAAAGTCCTGATTTATCGTTTTTGAAATAGCATATCCCAGACCCCATGCCCCAGGCGTTGTCCGCGTTTTTCAAACTTTGTTACTGGCCTGTCATCTGGTCTGGGTACAAAACGACTGTCTTCAGAAAGATTAGTAAACAGCGGGCTATTATTCAGCTCACCCAGCATATGCTGTGCGTAGTGTTCCCAGTCGGTTGCCATATGAAAAATCCCCATCGGGTTTAATTTTTGCGCAATTTGCTCAATAAAAGCATTTTGTACAATACGCCGCTTGTGGTGTTTTCTTTTATGCCAGGGGTCGGGGAAAAACAGCTGAAACCGGTCAATGCTCGTATCTGCTATCTGGTGCTGTAAAACATCTACTGCATCATGGGTTGAGACTCGAATATTTTTGCAACCTGAGGTTTCTATTAAATGCAGTAAATGTCCTGCGCCCGGTCTATGTACTTCAATGCCAAGGTAGTTTATATCGGGACGGGCCTGAGCCATTTGCCAGAGTGAATCGCCATTGCCGAAGCCAATTTCTATAACGGTTTCAGCGTCTCGCCCGAAGAGTGCCTGTAGATCGAGTATTTCATCGGAGAAATCGATGCCATAAGAGGGCCAGAGCGATTCAAGTGCCTGCTGCTGTCCCAGTGTCAGGCGGCCTTCACGCTTAACGAAACTGCGAATTGTGCGGATTTTTTTATCGGACATAAAAAATGATGAGTGGGTTTTTTAGAGGCAGGCGTATACCGGCACGGCCTCTGTACTAAACAGTGGTTAATATTAGCAATGGATTAGAAAAAGGTACCATCAATGGGCGAAGAAGCAGAGGCGAAACGCTTGCGTGGCATACGGCCCGCTAAAAATGCTTCACGTCCTGCCTGAATTGCATTTTTCATTGCCGAAGCCATCAATACCGGGTTTTGAGCGGCTGCAATCGCCGTATTCATCAGAATACCATCACAGCCCAGCTCCATGGCAATGGCGGCATCAGAGGCGGTACCCACGCCAGCGTCTACCAGAATCGGTACATTGGCATTTTCAATAATGGTTAAAATATTGTAGGGGTTACGTATGCCCAGACCAGAGCCAATGGGTGCAGCCAGAGGCATTACTGCTGCGCAACCGATGTCCTCAAGGCGTTTCGCAATCAAAGGGTCATCGGTGGTATAAACCATCACATCAAAACCATCTTTAACCAGAATTTCAGCGGCTTCCAGGGTTGCAGTAATGTCAGGGTAGAGTGTTTTTTCATCCCCCAGTACTTCGAGTTTTACCAGTTTATGGCCATCGAGCAGTTCGCGGGCCATGCGGCAGGTGCGAACAGCATCTTCTGTGGTGTAGCAGCCTGCGGTATTGGGCAGGATGGTGTATTTTTCCGGTGGTACAACATCCAGCAGATTGGGTTCGTCTGGATTTTGGCCAATATTGGTGCGCCGAATCGCTACGGTGATGATTTCAGCTCCGCTGGCTTCAGTGGCGGCCTTTGTTTCTTCCAGGTCTTTATATTTGCCAGAGCCGACCAGTAAGCGGGAACGGTAGGTTTTGCCAGCGATAGTTAGTTGATCTTTGCTCATATTAAAATCTGGATAGTGGATGCTAGAGGCACGTATGATAACACTTTTTTCCAGGGCTATGGGTCAGGTGTTGTTACCAGGCTTTATTGGCTCGTACTGTCTCTTAACATGTGTGTTTCTGTTCGTGGTTTGCTGGTACTCCATCAAGTTTGTATTAATGGAGTACCAGCAAACACCAGCTCTGACGATGAGCAGACCCAGGCAGGACGATCTGAGCGGGGCGACCAGAGCAGGTGCCTGTTTAAAACCGGCTGAAAGTAGCTGGAAGGCCCGGCTCAATCAGATCATCGCCCAGTAATTCATAAACCCTGATCTCGAACAGGCCATTGCCAATATTACCTGAGGCAGTGTTAGTATTTGTATTGCTTCGTGAGGTCACGTCTGATACAGGTAAAAGTGAGTTACCAATGCCAATGTTATAGTCTCCTGCAAATATCGAGGTGTCTATAGATGATAAAGCGCCGTTAAAGTCATCATTGTCTATAAAGTTGTCAAAACCAGAATTGCTACTGGAGGACAGCAGGTATAAATGAGTATTAAAGCTTGCAGAGTCGACTTCGATACGAATGTTTTTGCGTTTGTCATTCTGCATATTGAGATATGCTATAGATCCAGCGGTTAAATTGGCTTGAATTGCGTCAATAAAGGTATTGACAAGTATCATTTCAGGTTCGGGGTTTCCACCCAGGCTGGTTACCCAGTTGATGCTTGCGCGTGTGCCAATAGTGGATTGTTCATTGCCTAAACCAAAAACAATGCCATAGTCTCCGCTATAAATGGAGGGTGTCCATGACACGTTCGCTGTTCTCGCAATGAAATCGACATTGGTTATTGTGCAATTTCCTGCGATAACACCGCAGTTAAATTGTGCGACAGGGCTAACGCGATCAATCGACCAGCTCAGGCTGTAGTCAACAGTGGTGCTGGTTTGCGTCTGACTGATAATAGTTAAATCCATGGCTGATCTATATATTTTTACGCCGTCTGCGCCGTCTGGCAAAAATATGTTATCACCCGCTGTTGTAATAGAGTTGCTGCCATTATCGTGTTTAAACCTGGCGGTGATATACGGGCTGCTCGTATCACTCACATCAACAATGTATAACCAGTTGTTATTTGCTCGCACATAGGCGTAATTGCCACTCACTGTAATATCTGTGATGGCACCGGGGATGGGTGTTTCACCGAGTAGCTTTGCTGCGGGGGCAACACTCAACGTATAGGGTCCACTCGCATTGCTGTTTAGTGTATCGGTATTAATCGAGCCCGGAGCATCAGTGGGCGATAAACCCTGATCGCCAATTGCTAAATCATAATTGCCTGCAGGCAAGGTGATATTATTAATACTGGATACTCCATTGAAATCACCTCCGCCCCCGGCTAATTGTAATAAACCCGAGGTTGTCGCCTGAAATAAATAGATGGACGGGGAAAAACTTTCTGTGCCAATTTCAAAGCTAAGCGTTATCGGGCTTGTAAGGGTGAAAGTATGGTGCTGTACCGAGCCATCAAGACCAGAGGTTTCAATACTGTTGTTGATATTGCCTATTATGCCCGGTACTGCAACATTGCCAGGATTGGTGATGGATGTCAGATCCAGGATATTGAACTGTGAGTTTCTGGAGTTACTGTTGAAGTTGTCTCCGCCTATATAAGCAAAATCACCGGTTACATTCGTGGCGAGGTTCTGGAAAGGGTTAGTGCTTTTACTGTTAGAGGCGTAGTTACTAATACGTAATGGATTATTTATATCGCTGATATCAAAAAAAGATATATTATTTCCAGTTTGTTCGCTAGCGATTAGTATATTATTTTTTACAGCATCGGTAAGTAAGTTTAAATTAGTAATTGTAGAAGGAGTGGTGGGGTCAGATACATTAACGACTTCACCCGAAGAGATAAATACTCTGTTGCCCTGTATGCTCATGCCTGTTCTTCTTCCCTGTAGAGGGTATACGGAGTTAATTACCGGGCTTGTTGGGTCTGTAATGTCGATAATATGCAAATTACTGGCATCATCAATCATATAAACAAAATTACCTGCAGCCTTAACGGTAGAGGGTCGAGCAGTAACCGGTACTATACTCACCAGTTGAGGGTTTGCTACATCACTCACATTAACAATATGCAGGCCATTGTTGGCTGTGTTATTACGATCAGTGATAGCAACATAGGCGAAGTTATCCTGTATGGAAACATCGGATGTAAATGCGCCTGGTGTGAGGTAATTAGTTGGGGGAACCAGGGCGGAAAGGTCTGAGAGTTCGGTGATTTTTAAACCCCTGTCCGTGTTTGCAATATAGACAGAGCCATTTGCCACATCAAGGTTGCCCGTAAATGAAATATTCTCTACATTTCCAATGAGTACAGGCACGGCTTTATTGCTGATGTCATAAACGCTTAGCGTGTTTCCAGAAAGATATAAACTGTTATTAAAAACATGCAGTCCCTGTATGTCGTTTCTGCCGTTTGTTATGGTTGATAAAACATTAATGTTGTTTATATCAGATACATCAACTATATCAACTGCGGTTATGTTTCCGGGTAAATCTTTCTCTACATAAAGTGTATTATTATCAGCATCAATGGCATATGATCTTATTATATTAACTGGGAAAAGAGCCTCGGCTACGGGGTTGGTGGGATCGATAACATTTATAATCTGCACGCCCTGCCCACGTGAATAGACATACAGGGTCTGGGCACTCACGGATATGTCACTGATACTGGATAATGCCTGAAAAGTGCTGATTTGACGTAAATTAGCTGGATCACTAATATCAATAATAAAGACATTTGATGAATTCGGCACGCCATGTACATAGGCCTGGTTACCGACGATTGTTAAATTGGCAACGGTTTCAGAAAATACCAGGCTGGCAATTTCAACAGGTAAGAGAGGGTTAGAGACATCAAGTACTCTCATTTCGCGGCCATTAATGGTGTAGGCGTAGTTAATGCTAACTTCACCGCCCCCCAAATTTGCCTGAACCACCACTTCTGATATGCGGCGATTAGACGTCGGGTCAAATGGATTAACCGCACTGATGGCTTTAATATTGTTTTTGTCGCTAATATCGGCAATAATCAGGCCTGAGTCTCGGCTTGCAATATAGGCAAAATTGCCATCAATATCGACATCTTCCGCGTAGGCATTGAATGCGCCCGGTGTAAATAATTTGTCTATCGCCTGAAAGCCGATAGGCAGTGGTTGCGGGTTAGCTGGTGGAGGGGGTGTAGTGCCACCCACAGGATCGGCTTCAATGTTTAAAATAGAGGTCCCCCCGGGGCGCAGTGCGGCTATATTGTCCTGCCCCTGAAATGCCAGAGTGTCGCCTGCGTAAACATCCACTCGAACTACCAGGTTGCGATTAGCAAATACTCGGATATTAATGGTATTGGTTTGCGGCCCAATGGCTAAAGTGGCGGTTGTGTTAACGCCTTCTGAGTCCGTAATATCAAAATCAATTCGAGTCACTTCAGGTGGAAGGTCGTTTTTCCCCTGCCGAATAATAACGGCTTTGGTGGTGGGCGCATTATTTGCATCTGTGCCTTCAACGCTGGCGCTAAGAAATGCGTACTGACTGTTGTCGCTCTGATTGTCACAGGCGGCGAGTATTGCAAAACTAAAAAAAAGTATAAATTTTAAAACGCTACTGGTTTGTTTTAGCAAAGGTTCCATAATATTTATTTCCTGCAAAATGTTATCTTTAATTTTTGAGAGTAAAAAATGTTCAGTATTAAAATTCGATTCGCGAGCCAATATTCAGCGACGAGATAAAATTGTTGGCGGTAAAACTTGTAATTGAGTGGGTGGGCAGCGTAGATGAGATATATAAAAAATGGCTGATGCAGCAAGTGTGCAGGTGCCCGAGCTTTTTGAGGTTATGTTCATTTTTTGCTATCCCTGTTTTTTGCCGGGGCAATTAAAGCTTCATTAATAGAGGTACCCTAAAGTTGAATGAAGAGAAATACAGTACAATTATTAGTAAGAAGTTATGTTTAAGCAGTGTGAGCCATAAAATATTTCCTCCACTTTAGTAAATAAAGCGTGAATAAAATAAATGGCATCAGCCGCATTGGGTTTCCTAAAAAATTGATTTTACATTAATTGTCAATTAATGTAAAATCAATTTCATACTTCATTTTGATTTTTGGGAGGTTATTCACAGAGGGCAGAGATGTCAGAAATTGACAGGTGTGGGCTTATGAAATTACATGTGTCTTCGAAAGTTATATTGTTTATGGTAATGATGTTCCAGTTTGAATTAACCGTCAACAGGCATTTTAGTCCCTGGCAGTCATTTTTTGAAGAATCTATCGTAAATAACCAGCCTCACTAAATAATTATTTTTTGCAGGTGTTTTTAGTACCAGGCGGTGCATTTTTGATGAATTTTTCGCAATAACAGGGGCTCGTGCCTTTATTCCAGTGTCGTTCGCACCTTGATATCCACAGTTCGGCCTGTTTATTGTTCCAGTCGATATTTCGCTTGTCCTGTGCAGCCGCTTTTAGTCTTTCATGTTCTGTAGATGTAGCTTCATGTTTTTGTTTCTGTTTTTCCTTATTAACCAGATCAAGAATTTTGTTCTCTGCTGTAGTTTTTTTTGTGGAATTAGAGCAGGGGTAAGCAAGGGGTTTAATTAGCGTTTTATAATTTTCAGGTGGTGATGCGGTACAGGTTTTAGTTTTCTGAATTAAGGACCTGGATTGAGCGACAGGAGTGGTTTTCGGTTTTGTTGAGGGTCTGTTTTTAATGGCTGATTTTACAGATACAGGTTTGGCAGCAGGTTTAACCACGGGCCTGGTTGCTGGCGCAGGTTTTGATACCTTTTTTGGCGAGTCAATTTTCGTCATTATAGTGGCAAAACCGGACATATTGTAGCGTAATTTTACGGGACGGCCATAGGGCTCAACAATAAATTCCAGTATATCTGATTTTTTCAGGATATTTCTGGTTCGGTTATCAAGCCTGATTATGAAGTTTCCGCCGCCGCCTGTATTCTGGCAAATGTTATCTGGTACAGTTGCGTCATGTTTAAGTTTTTTGCCAGGATTTAGCTGGTTTTGCAGGCACCAGTTGAAAACTGGCAGTCGATGGCCGTCGACCAGGACATCGGCTATTGTAAGAGACTTCAGTATACGTGTATTTTCAAGTTCGCCACTTGGGTCATTTTTGCCGAGGCGTAACTGGAGGCGGTATTTGTTTATATTCAGGTGGTAGTAATTTGTATCGTTGCCATCTCGTACGCGTCCAGATTTAATTGCGGCACCGTTATGTTTATCCCAGGCAATATCAGCGCCAAAATTATAGTTTTTTGATTTTTTAAAAGGGTTAACACTTGCCTGGCTCGTGCCAGACATGATTAGTAGAAGGCTTAGAGAGTAGAAGGATAAATGACTAAATAAGCCGCGCACGTTTATAAACCTCTTAATAAGCATTGTTACTGGTTGAAGTTTTGTAGTAGCCACAGGGCTATTGACTAATTGAATAAAAATGAAGTTCACCACTTGAAAAGAACATGAAAAGAATAATATATCCATGCTGACACTATGTAAATCCCCTGAAGCAATGGGCTTACAGGCCTTTATACAGCATTCCATGGGGCACAAATTTTAAGCCGTGCCTAAAAGTACCATATATAGCACAGGGGGCTGATATATTGCAGTATTTCCAGACGAAATCAGTGTAAAATCCGACATTTAACAATAACTATCATTATCCTAAATTAATCGGCTGGATGCCTTAAAGTGTGTTTCTGGGAGGGTGGCTGGCGTAATAAAAAAGCAAGTGAATGGCCCAGTCCTTCGCGCGTTTTTTTATATAGTTAGACACCCTCCCAGATG
>VAOX01014871.1_pt1 | contig 17436 bp, 9 predicted proteins | sample 3393891 | NCBI WGS metagenome assembly VAOX01 (sample SAMN08290429, study PRJNA428436) | hydrothermal vent metagenome | isolation source: Deep-sea hydrothermal vent chimney | place: Indian Ocean: Southwest Indian Ridge | depth 2822 m m | reverse complement strand
CCTCCAAACTTAGGATAGTAGGTATCAATATAACGCTGGTTATCATTCCATACTGTTCGAACCATCGCTGGCCAGGGTTTTTTAATGACCAGATAGCCACCAGTATCTGCTTTGGTAATTGACTCGCCAGCCTCGTTAACCACATCGACATCCATACCGGGCAGGGGCAGGGTGCAGGAACCGGGTTTGGTTGTGGTTACACCAGGAATGGGAGAAATAACAATCGCACCGGTTTCAGTCTGCCACCAGGTATCGACAATTGGGCAGTGTTGTTTGCCGATCACCGTGTGATACCACATCCATGCTGCCGGGTTAATCGGTTCGCCAACGCTACCAAGCAGGCGAATACTGGACAGATCATAACGATTCGGAAAAACATCCCCCAGTTTCATTAAGGCACGGATAGCGGTGGGTGCAGTGTAAAAAATGCTGACTTTGTGCCGTTCACACATTTTCCAGAAACGACCACCGTCCGGTATGACGGGTGAGCCTTCGTAAATAACAATGGTGGCACCGGCAGCAAGTGGGCCATAGGCAACATAGGTATGGCCGGTAACCCAGCCGACATCGGCGGTACACCAGAAAATATCATTATCCTGTAAATCAAATACCCACAGGTTGGTGGTTATTGCATTGAGTAGATAACCGCCGCTGGAATGTACGATACCTTTAGGTTTACCGGTGGAACCGGAGGTATAGAGGAGAAATAGTGGGTGCTCGGCATTCACCCATACGGGCTCACAGTCTGCTGACTGGCCTTTTATGACATCATGCCACCAGATATCACGATCTGCCTGCATGGGGATATCCTGTCCGCTGCGCTTTAACACAATGACATGGTTAATACTGTTGCAGCCTTTGCTGAGTGCTTTATCAGCCGCCTGTTTCAGTTCGATAATTTTACCACCCCGGGTACCGCCATCCGCCGTGATCAGCATTTTTGCACCGGCATCTTCGATTCGGTCATGCAATGATTCGGCAGAAAAACCACCAAAAACAACCGAGTGAATGGCGCCAATGCGCGCGCAGGCCTGCATTGCGACAACCGCTTCGGCGGTCATCGGCATATAGATGACCACCCGGTCACCTTTTGTTATGCCTTGCGCTTTGAGGGCGTTAGCAAATATACAGACTTCATCGTGTAATTGCTGATAGCTGATACGACGTGTATCACCGGCTTCCCCCTCAAAAATAATGGCAGTTTTATCCGCGTGTTTTTCAAGATGACGGTCGATACAGTTGTAGGAAACATTTAATTCACCATCATTAAACCACTGATAATGTGGCGCATTACTGTCATCCAGTGTTTTGCTGAAGGGGGTGTGCCAGTCGAGTAATTCTCTGGCCTGCTGCGCCCAGAAGCCCTCATAATCTGTATCTGCCTGTTTATGTAATGCTTCCAGATCAGCTGATTTCAATCTGGCTTTACGACTAAAATCTGCGTGGGGTGCAAACAGACGATTTTCGGTAAGGATGGAATTAATCTCAATATCTGACACAATTAGCTCCTCGAATGATTCTCTATTAACGGGATAAGTGGACGAATTGTTACGCGCGGTTAGCATACACGTTGCATGATTTTTATTCGATAGTTAGCGGAAAAAAAATAACTTTTTCTGATGATCGTCAGAATACGCATCAGATATGCCCGTTGATCTGGTTTTTATCTATCCTGTTAGTATGTCATTAATAAAGAACGAGTAGAGACCTGTATTTAAGCCGGCTGGTTTTTACACTGGCCGGCTTTTCTGGGGAGGAATTTTAGTAATGTCCCAGTGGTGTATGGCCCAGTGCCAGATAGCCTCGACCGGGCTATACTTCAGGTGGACAGGGGGTTGCTGGCCGAGAAAATCAAGCGCACGCACCAGACTGGTTTGTGGCGGGTCGTGTTTAATGTTGGCCGCCGTCATTGATTTACTGAGTTTCTGCCCATTCTGGTTAACGGCCAGAGGAATATGCAGGTAATCAGGTTGGGCGTAGTCGAGCAACTGTTGCAGGTAAATCTGTTTTGCAGTGGAATCAAGCAGATCTGCGCCACGGACAACTTCGGTTATCCCCTGTCGGGCATCGTCTACCACTACGGTCAGCTGATAGGCAAACAGGCCATCTCGGCGTTTAATAATGAAGTCACCACAGTCAGTTGGCAGATTAAATAGCTGCGGACCCATGATCTGGTCATTAAATTTTATCTGTCGAGTATCACAATGAAGTCGCAGATTATGGGGGGCAGGTTCTGGAAATAACCGGTTTCTGCAGGTGCCAGGGTAGACTTCACTGCCTGATTCATTGAGTTGTTTACGTGAGCAAATACAGGGAAATACCCGTGACTGTTCAATAAGCTGTTGCAGTGCCTCTGTATAATATTGCGTTCGGAATGACTGGTAAATGACTTCACCATCCCACTGGAAGCCGTAACTCTCCAGTGTGGTTAAAATTGCTGAATCAGCGCCTTTTATCTTTCTTGTAATATCAACATCCTCCATCCGTAGCCGCCATTTTCCGTGATTTTTTTTTGCCTGTAGATAACTGGCCATGGCGGCAACGAGTGTGCCAAAATGAACGGGGCCGGTCGGTGAAGGAGCGAAACGGCCGATATATTCCTGCCTGTTATCTTCTGTGCTCATCAATGCATTGTAGTCCGCAAAAAATGCAAATAACGCCAATTTTTATTAATGTCGAACAATAAATAAAAGAGCCGATATTGCTACCGGCTCTTTGTTGGTCAGATTGTTGCCCCGTTACTTGCCGCGAGTCTGTTTCTCCTTGATTTCATCCAGACTCTTACAGTCGATACACTGGGTGGCGGTCGGTCGAGCCTCCATCCGGCGCAGGCCAATCTCAACCCCGCAGGTCTCGCAATAGCCATATTCACCATTGTTGATTAAACCCATGGTATCGTCAATCTTTTTAATTAACTTGCGTTCACGGTCGCGGGTACGCAACTCAAGGCTGAACTCTTCTTCCTGGGTTGCGCGGTCAGCAGGATCCGGGAAATTGGCTGCTTCGTCTTTCATGTGATCAACGGTACGATCTACTTCTGCCATCAGGTCTTTTTTCCAACCATTAAGAATTGATCTAAAATGGTCGAGCTGAGCTTCACTCATGTATTCCTCACCTTTTTTTGGTTTGTAAGGTGTGAAGGACTGGTTACCGGCCGATGATATCTTTCTTGCCGCTGTTTTTGCCATTAACTCTTCTCCGGTCTGGAAGATTTACATTATTGAATAAATCAGGTTAAACAAATTTCAGGTTAAACAAATCAGGAGAGAAGCGTAATAGCAAAAATTCACCGCTTCCCCCTGAAATTATACTTTTAAACCACAGTTATTACTGAAACAGATAAAAAGGATACTTATTGTTAAGACACGCTGTCAATACATCCATGTAAGCTCGACACCCGCATCCCTGCGGCTGACGGTCTTTAACAATAAGTATCCTTTTCATCCATCCTGTTAGTACGTTGACAGACCATAGTACTCTAATTGAGTTTTTCTACCATGATTTGAAAATTAGCCAGCGTTTTTACCATGAAATCAACCGCGGATGCAAGCATTATTCGTGTGCGTTACCGTGGCAAAATAGTAGTCTGTTTTTATTCATAGGGTTACCGGGTGCTGCTTGCTGTTTTTTTAATGCTGGTTGGCTGTTTCAGGGGGTCACTTTTTCTACCCGACTAAGCAGGTTGCCACGGCGCAAGCGGGTCGTAATAAGACTGCCAGGCTTTAGTTGTGATGTGCTGGTGATGGCCTGATAATTTTCATCCAGAGTAATAGAATACCCGCGTTCCAGTGTTTTTAGCGGGCTGACCGCTTGTAGGGTGTGGGCGCAGGAGCGCAGGCGATTTCTTTTCTGTTGTAAAATATTATCAATGGCATGATATATCTGCTGTGTGTGGAGCAGCAGTGTTTGCTGTTTCTGCCTGGCCAGATTCCCTGGGTGATTAGCTAATAATCGGGTTTGTAATTGCCTGAGTCGTGCATGGTTTTCTGCCATGCGGTAGTACCCGCTTCGTTTCAGTCGGGATTGCAGGTCAATACAGTTTTCGCGGGCATGCTGGATAATACGATTTGGGTGCTGCTGTAGTAGACGCTTACCCAGCCAGCCAGTTTTTTCCCGGCTATGATGAATTTTTTTCAGTAATAATTGTTGCAGGCGTTGCTGGTGGTTATCAAAACGTTGGAGCCAGCTATATTGATCGGGGGTAACCGTCTCTGCGGCAGCGGTAGGAGTGGCAGCGCGGACATCGACAACAAAATCGGCAATAGTGGTGTCTATTTCATGCCCGATGCCGCTGACCAGCGGAATCGGACAGTCGAAAATAGCGCGGGCAAGGGTTTCTTCATTAAAAGGCCACAGATCTTCCAGTGAACCGCCGCCACGAACCAGCAGAATAACATCGCAGACATTCTGTTCAGTCAGTTGTGCCAAAGCGCGACAAATAGCCGGGGCGGCTTCTTTTCCCTGTACCGGAACCGGTAGCAAGCTGACGGCTATGGCAGGAAAACGGCGCTCGATTACGCTGAGAACATCGTGCAGCGCGGCGCCGGAGGCGGAAGTAATAATCCCGATACAGGTGGGTAGTTGCGGCAGGGATTGTTTGCTGTTTTCATCAAACAGCCCTTCAGCGGCGAGTTTCTGTTTGAGTTGCTCGAACTGGCGGCGCAACGCTCCGGTGCCAGCTTCTTCCATGCGGTCAATAATAAGTTGATAATCTCCGCGAGGCTGATACAGGCTGACTTTGGCACGAACCAGAACCTGCTGACCATTTTCTGGTTGAAAATCTAATTTTCGATTGCTGCCCCTGAACATGGCGCAGCGAATTTGGGCGCGGCTGTCTTTTAAACTGAAGTACAGATGTCCGGAAGCTGGTTGAGCCAGATTGGACAGTTCCCCCTCTACCCATATCCAGTGAAAATTTTCTTCAAGCAAAATCGCCACGGACTGATTAAGCTGGCTGATACTGAAAATGGTTTCTTTGGCAGGAGATAGCATATACCGTTCTCCTTAGTAATTTAGAGGTGATGTGATAAAAATCGGGTAAAAAGTGCAACGGCTGTTATATTATACCTGAATCAGTAATCAGGGCAGAGGAACCTTTGTTATGTCATTTACCGAGGATACCGAGGAAAACAACTTACGTTTGAGCGAGCAAAGATACCGTTGCCTGTTTGAAAACAGTCGGGATGCTATTTTTGTTGCACGGGCGGATACGGGTGTGTTGGTGGAAGTCAATCGACAGGCTGAAATCCTCACCGGTAAACCTCGCTCCGTACTGATCGGTATGCACCAGAGTGACCTGCACCCGGTAGCGCAGCGCAGTTTTTACCAGCAACGATTTCAAAATCGTGCAGTATTGGGCAAGGTTATCAATGATGATATTGTTATCCAGCACGCTGATGGGCATATTATCTCCGTCAGTGTCAGTGCCAGCCGGATTGAGCTGGGTGATGAGGTACTGATTGTCGGCACCTTTCGTGATATTACTGAACGCAAACAGGTAGAACAGAAATTAAAACAGTTTCGTCACTTAATGGATGAGTCAAATGACAGTGTGTTTGTAATTGAGCTGGAATCAGCGCATTTTCTGGATGTAAACAAAAAAGCCTGTAGCAGTCTGGGATATACCCGGGAAGAACTTCTTAGTCGCAGCATAATGGATATTGAAGCGACAATAACCAGTGCAGAACGCTGGGAAGTTCATGTAGAGAACATAAAAGTAACTCGCTCTGTTGCTCTCGAAGGGGTACATCGGCGCAAGGATGGTAGCCTCTTTCCGGTGGAAATCAGCTCAAGATATGTATTGCGCGATGACGGAAAGTTTATTGTTGCGATAGCACGTGATATTACCGAGCGTAAGCAACATGAAAACCTGCTGATGCGGCGCGAGCGCCAGTTAGCGGTATTGGCCGAGGCCGGTCGAACCATTAATGAAACTCTGGATGAACAGCAAATTAGCCGTAAACTGGTCAATCTGGGGCGTCGGCTGGTGGATTGTGAATCCGGTGCGGTGGGGTTATATCAAAATGGCCAGATGTGTTTTCGTGAATATGTAGGGGTAAAGGAAACCATCCCCATTACGCTAAACTTTCCTTCAGGTTACGGTGTACCGGGGCATGTGCTGGAAACGAAACAGGCTTATTCAAGTGACGATGCCCGCCATGATCCTTATGTTATTGCTGAAATTCAACAACAGCTTGGTTTTGTCAGGCTGGTTGATACCCCGATCATGGATGCCAATGGTAATATTCTCGGTTGCTTCGAAATGCATGATCGTCTCGATGGGAAGAATTTTGATGTACAGGATATGGACATGCTGCGATCGCTATCGGGCATTGTGGCGGTTGCCCTGCAAAATGCCCGGCTGCTGGTTGAGCGCAGGCAGGCAAGGGAACAATTAAGCCGGGCGAACCGGACGTTACGGATGATCAGTGACTGTAATCAGGCACTGGTACGCGCAACCGATGAGTCGGTTTTATTGACGACCATTTGTCAGCTTATTGTCGATGAAGGGGGTTATGTGATGGCCTGGGTGGGGGAAGCGGTACATGATGATAAGCATAGCGTAATTCCCATCGCACAGGCTGGTTTTGAAGATGACTATCTGCGGGAGATGCAAATTTCCTGGGCAGAGAATGAATTTGGTCAGGGGCCAACCGGACGGGCAATTCGTAATAAAAAACTGGTTGTGTGTCAGGATGTTTTTCAGGATCCGGACTTTCTTCCATGGCGTGATCAGGCGCTTCAGCAGGGCTATGCAGCAAGCGTGGCGTTCCCACTGGTGGTTGATAACGAAGTGATCGGGGCGTTAAATATATACGCCACACAGGCAAATGCCTTTCACGCTGAGGAGATGGATCTGTTGCAGGAACTTGCTGAAGATCTTGCTTTTGGACTGGAAGTATTACGCCACAGAAATACCGAACAGACACTGGGAAAACAATTGCGGCAGGCGCAAAAAATGGAAGCGATTGGTATTCTGGCCGGAGGGATTGCCCATGATTTTAATAATATGCTGGCGGGTATACTTGGCAATGTGTATCTGGTGCGTAAGAAACTGGTGGATAATCCGCAGGCACAGGAAAAATTAAAACAGGTTGAAGATACCGGTTTTCGAGCCGCCGAGGTGATCGCCCAGTTGCTGACTTTTGCCCGCAAGGGAGATACTCATCTACAGGCTCTTGCCCTGTCTGCGTTTCTGAAAGAAACGTTCAAAATGATACGTAGTGGCACACCGGAAAATATCCATTTAACCCTGGATGTGCCAGCACAACCGTGTACGGTAAAAGGTGACGCGGCATTGTTGCAGCAGGTGTTGTTAAATCTTGTTACCAATGCTCAACATGCGGTCGCAGAAAATGAGCAACCCAGAATTCAGATATTACTGACCGTAGTAGAACCGGATGAAAGGTGGCTGGCGAAATACCCGGCACTTGCACAGGGCCAGTTTGCCCAGCTTACGGTAGCGGATAATGGCTACGGCATTACGGATGAAATTCGCGATAAACTGTTTGATCCGTTTTTTACTACCAAAGCGGTCGGTGAAGGAACCGGACTGGGGCTGGCGATGGTCTATGGTGCCGTGCAGTCACACGATGGTGTTATTGAAGTAGAAAGTGAAGAGAGTAAGGGTAGCGTATTTCATATCTGGCTACCGTTGATAATGGATCATCAGGTCTCTGTTCAGGATACAGAAAATCCGTTACTGACAGGAAGTGGCGAAACTATTCTACTGGCAGACGATGAACCGGCGGTAAGAGAAGTAAGCAAAGAATTACTGGAGTCTATCGGGTATCGTGTGCTAGCTGCGGTAGATGGCAGGGAGGCTGTACAGGTGTTTGAACAGCACCGTGATGAAATTCGTCTGCTGGTCTTTGACGTTGTCATGCCACAACTGGGTGGGGTGGATGCAGCGCGCCGCATACGTGAGTTAGCCCCCGATCTTCCCGTTATATTCCAGACCGGTTATGGTGAGGATCAGGTAACACAGAATATGCCCCGAAGTTGTGTGGTGACCAAGCCGGCAGATATTCCAGCACTGAGTCGTACCCTGCGTCAATTACTGGATGGATCATCGTAATCGGTGTTGCCTGTCCGATTTTTTTCGCTCTTACTACACGGTTAAAGTAGCCTGTATATGCACTTTGAAATGTGTGTGGTGATTGTTTAATTGTGCCCGGTAGCCTATAATTAGCCGCTTTTCAGAACCCCGTCCCGGTAGGAATTATCATGCGTATAATCGAAGAAGCTTTAACCTTTGATGATGTTTTACTTGTTCCTGCCCATTCAACGGTTATGCCAAAAGATGTCTCGTTAAGAACCCGTGTAACGCGTGATATCGAGCTTAATATTCCACTATTATCTGCGGCGATGGATACGGTAACCGAGGCGCGTCTTTCTATTGCACTGGCACAGGAAGGTGGTCTGGGAATCATCCATAAAAATCTTGATCCGCAGCAGCAGGCGGCCGAAGTTAGAATGGTAAAAATATACGAAAGTGGGGTGATTACCGAGCCGGTTACTGTGCCTCCAGACATGACGGTACGTGATGTAATCACTCTGCGGGAAGAAAACCATATTTCCGGTGTACCCGTGGTCGACGGCAATAATCTTATCGGTCTGGTTACCAGTCGGGATGTACGCTTTGAAACCGGACTGGATAAGCCGGTTACCGATGTGATGACTCCGAAAGATAAACTGGTAACGGTAAAGGAAGGAGCCAGCCGTAGTGAAGTGATTGCATTGCTACAGACACACCGTATCGAACGGGTACTGGTCATTGATGATGCTTTTCAGTTACGCGGCATGATTACCGTCAAGGATATTCAGAAATCCACCGATTTTCCCAATGCCAGTAAAGATAAAGAAGGTCATCTGCGCGTTGGCGCCGCAGTTGGTACCGGAGAAGGAACGGAAGAGCGGGTGGATGCACTGGTGAATGCTGGTGTCGATGTCATTGTGGTGGATACAGCACATGGCCATTCGCAGACGGTACTGGATCGCGTAAGCTGGGTGAAAAAACATTATGATGTTCAGGTTATCGGTGGCAATATAGCTACCGGTGAGGCCGCCAGAGCGTTACTGGACGCAGGCGCTGACGGCGTAAAAGTGGGTATTGGCCCAGGTTCCATTTGTACGACACGTATTGTTGCCGGGGTGGGCGTACCACAGATTACAGCCATTACCAATGTAGCGCGGGCGCTGCAGGGCACAGGTGTCCCCCTGATTGCCGATGGTGGCATCCGTTATTCGGGCGATATGGCCAAAGCGATTGCTGCCGGTGGTTACTGTATTATGGTGGGTGGTATGCTGGCAGGTACCGAAGAGGCACCGGGTGATGTGATTTTATATCAGGGACGTTCCTACAAGGCCTATCGTGGCATGGGTTCCATCGGGGCAATGAAACAGGGTTCCAGTGACCGCTATTTTCAGGATGCGTCGGAAGGTAGTGAGAAACTGGTTCCCGAGGGCATCGAAGGGCGTGTTGCCTATAAAGGTCCAATGGGCGCGATTGTTCATCAGATGATCGGTGGTCTGCGTTCCAGCATGGGGTACGTTGGTTGTGCCACACTGGATGAAATGCGTACCAAACCGGGATTTGTGCGTATTTCTGGTGCCGGTATGTCTGAATCCCACGTGCATGATGTGACTATTACCAAGGAAGCACCGAACTATCATTCCTCTTAAAAGAAAGCATAACCTATGCGTGACATTCATTCCGACCGGATTCTCGTTCTTGACTTCGGCTCACAATATACCCAGTTAATTGCCCGGCGTGTACGCGAGGCCGGGGTTTATTGTGAAATACATCAGCCTTCGCTCAGCGATCAGGACATTACCGACTTCCGTCCTGGTGGCATTATTTTATCCGGTGGTCCGGAATCGGCAATCATCGCGGATGAATCAACACTGAAGGCACCCGAGCTGGTGTTTCATCTGGGCATTCCGGTACTGGGTATCTGTTATGGTATGCAGACTATGGCAACCCAGCTAGGTGGTAAAGTTGGCGTATCCACGCATCGTGAATTTGGTTTTGCCGAAGTACGGGCGCGTAATCACAGTGCCCTGTTAGCGGGCATTGAAGATCATGTTAGTGATGAAGGCTATGGTCTACTGGATGTATGGATGTCGCATGGTGACAAAGTTGAAGAACTGCCAGCAGGATTTGTCTGTATTGCCAGTAGTGATAATGCCCCGCTGGCAGGTATGGCGAATGAAGAGCAGGATTTTTATGGCCTGCAGTTTCATCCGGAGGTGACTCATACCCGACAGGGACAACGTATTATCGAACATTTTGTGCATGAAATATGTGGCTGTGCTGCCGACTGGACAGCGGGTAATATTATTCGCGATACGATTAATCATGTGCGCGAACAGGTTGGTGAAGATGAGGTTATTTTAGGCCTGTCCGGTGGGGTAGATTCTTCCGTTGTTGCCGCATTATTACATCAGGCAATTGGTGATCAGCTTACCTGCGTGTTTGTTGATAACGGTCTCTTGCGTTACCGTGAAGGCGATCAGGTGATGGCAACCTTTGCTGAAAACATGGGAGTAAAAGTCATTCGTGTGGATGCCGAACAGCGCTTTCTTGATGAACTCAAAGGGGAGGCCGATCCAGAGCAGAAACGTAAGATTATCGGTCGTATTTTTGTTGAAATATTTGAAGAAGAATCGAACAAACTGACCAATGCAAATTACCTGGCACAGGGAACAATATACCCGGACGTGATTGAGTCTGCTGGCAGTAAAAATGCACACCTGATTAAATCCCACCATAATGTTGGTGGCCTGCCAGATGATATGCGGCTAAAACTGGTCGAGCCTCTGCGTGAGTTATTCAAAGATGAGGTGCGTAAGATTGGTGTTGAACTAGGGTTGCCCGCTGATATGGTCTATCGTCACCCGTTTCCGGGGCCGGGGCTGGGCGTGCGTATTTTAGGCGAAGTGAAAAAAGACTATGCAGATCTGCTGCGCCTGGCGGATCATATCTTTATTGAGGAATTATACAAATACGATTTATACGACAAAGTCAGCCAGGCATTTACTGTATTTATCCCGGTAAAATCAGTCGGGGTAATGGGTGATGGTCGACGTTATGATTATGTCGTTGCATTACGTGCAGTAGAAACCATCGACTTTATGACCGCCCGCTGGGCGCATTTACCGTATGATTTTCTGGGTCATGTTTCGACGCGTATCATTAATGAAGTTGATGGTATTTCACGTGTGACTTATGATATTTCCGGGAAGCCGCCGGCTACCATTGAGTGGGAATGACCGGTACTGGCTGGCAATGACTGGTTTGTCTGTAACCCCGGGGAAACAGGTTGATTCGTTTTTTCATTCCCCCTGGCTTACGGGGAGTTTATAAATGTAGTGGCGTGATTACGGCATGTATTCACGCCACTATATTATATTTATAGGCGTGAATAAGGGCTATAATCACGCCATGAGATGGATATGGCAACAATCTGACTGGCCCGGCTTTCGCTACGACCAGCGCATGCTCGAAGACCGGGACATTGCCTTTCGCGCCAACTCAGAGCGTCTGACAGGCCGCTTCGAGGCATTGCCGATGGTTTATCAGGAAGACGCCACGATCGACTTGATGCTTTCCGAGGCCATTAAAACCAGCGCCATCGAGGGAGAGGAGCTGGATTGGGAATCGGTCCGATCCTCTCTGCTCTCGTTGATTACATCGGATACGCTCCCCGAAACGTCAGACCAGAAAGCGGCGGGGGCAGCCTCGCTACTGGTGGATGTTCGCAGGAACTGGCAGGTACTCCTGACGCATGAATTGTTGGGTAAGTGGCAGTCGATGGCTGTTCCGGAACAGCGCTACACGTCTATTTTGCGTGGGGCGTACCGCAACGACCCCTCGCCCATGCAGATCGTGAGCGGGCCTTACGGGCAGGAAAAAATTCACTATGAGGCACCGCCGGCGATCCGGCTGCCAGACGAAATGGCAAAGCTTCTCAGCTGGTACAACCAGTCCAGCCCTTTGAGCGGAGATCAGAAGATAGTGGGGATTGCCAGAGCAGGTATCGCCCATCTCCGGTTCGAAGTGATTCATCCCTTCGACGATGGTAATGGGCGGGTCGGCAGAGCGATTGCTGATCATGCGCTTTCCCAGTATCTCGGGTATCCAACCACGGCCTGCCTTGCTACGGCGATCGAGGCGGACAAGAAATCCTATTATTGGCAACTGGAGACGGCTAGCCGGGGAAGCCTTGATATAAACGCCTGGCTGGATTACTTCTCCGACATAGTGAACCAGGCGCAGACGATTGCGAGGGAAGAAGTGGATTTTGTACTGGCGAAGACACGTTTTTATGAAACCTTCAGTGACCAGTTGAATGACCGGCAAACCAGGGTGGTGACGCGGGTGTTCGCTGAAGGCCGTAAGGGCTTTGAAGGTGGTATAACGACCAGAAAGTATGAAGCGATTACCAGGTGCTCCAACAGAACCGCCAGTCGCGATCTTTCCGATCTGGTTGCAAAGGGAATCATCATCCTGCTGCCAGGTGGCGGCAGAACCACACATTATGCACTGACGACAGTTAAACCAGGTGGGGTTGGTGTTTAATCAAGCAACCTTCTCGGGTGATTAACAAGAACTTTTGAACATGGTATTTTCCATGGTATCGACACATATGCCTCACCCCAACATTGTGCCAGCCTTTGCTATTCGTTGGGGTTCGTTCCTCACCCCAACCTTGTCTGGCTTTTTTCCAGCATTTTCTCTGCATGGGCAAGAGACTGTCGGGTAATCTCAACGCCGCTTAACATACGGGCTATCTCTTCAATACGTTGCTGTTTGTTTAATACAACAACCTGGCTGTGAGTTGTATTTTTTCGAGTTTGTTTTTCTACCCGTAGATGTTGATGTCCCTGGGCCGCCACCTGCGCCAGATGTGTAATACAGATGACCTGACTGGTTTCACCCAACGCACGTAAATGCTGGCCGACGATATCAGCAATGCCGCCGCCAACGCCACTATCCACTTCGTCAAAGATTAATGAGGGTATCCGGCTGGTTGTGGCCATAATCATTTGAATGGCAAGGCTGATACGAGCCAGTTCACCACCGGAGGCAACACGTGATATGGCCTTGCAGGGCTGCCCCTGATTGGTGGTGACGGTGAATTCAATTTTATCCAGCCCATAGGCACTGCGATGCTTAGTGTTTGTGGTAGTAACCTCAATAACAAATTGCCCGCCACTCATGCCCAGTGTCTGCATAGAGCGGGTAATTTTTTTATTCAGTTTTCGCGCTGCCATCTGACGGCTTGCGGTTAATTTATGGCAGGCATCGAGGTACTGTGTTTCAAGTGCGTTACATTGCTCACGCAGTTCATCAAGACGTTCATCGGCATGGTCAATAACGTCCAGTTCCTGTAACAGATTTTTATGAGTGAGATATAACTGTTCGGCTTGCACCTGATGTTTACGTGACAGGTCAAGGATAAACTGTAACCGGCTTTCCGTTTCTGCCAGTTGTTGTGGATCAAGCGAGATAGTATCCTGATAACTGTGTAATTCACCAATGCATTCATCAAGTTGAATCTGTGCGTTTTGCAGCAGCTCAATAACCGGCATTAGTTTATTATCAATATCGGCTGATTTCTGTAACAGGCCAAGCAGGCGTGCCAGTTCAGATTGCATATTATGTGAATCATCTTCACTCAGGCTATGGATGGCCTGGCGTACGGAATCTAGTAGCAATTCAGCATTTGCCATGCGTTGATGCTGTTCATTTAACTGCGCGTATTCATTTTCCTGTAGCGATAGTTTATCCAGTTCATGTGTCTGAAAGCGTAATAAATCGAGTCGGTCGTTACGCGCCTGGCCTGCCTGTTGCAGATGCTGGTATTGTTCTTCGACTAATTTCAGTTCAATAAAAAGAGTGCTTACCACTTTCAGTAAATCGGTGTGCCCGGCATAATCATCGACTAGCTGACGTTGTATGTCAGCTTTCATGATCGACTGGTGTTCATGCTGGCCATGAATATCAATCAGTAATTCAGCCAGTTCACGAATTACCTGTAAATTTACCGGTGTACCGTTAATGTAAGCACGCGAACGTCCATCGCGGCTAATGCGGCGACGTAGGATACATTCATCCGCTGCATTCAGTTCCTGTTCGACCAGCCAGCAACTTACCCGAGGCAGAGATTCGATTGCAAACTCGGCAACAATTTCGGCAAATTCAGCCTGTGGTTGAATACTGTCGCTATCTGCACGGTCGCCCAGTACCAGATTTAATGCACCCAGTAAGATGGATTTGCCCGCGCCGGTTTCTCCCGTGAGCACGGTTAGTCCACGATCAAATTCCAGTTCCAGCTCATTTATAATGGCAAAATGTCGAATATAGAGATGTTTTAGCATAATCCGGTTTAATCTGGCGAATAGCGCTCAGGCATATTCACTCCAGTGCAGCTTGGCGCGCAAAATTTCAAAATAATTGTGCTGTTTGGGGTGAAGCAGTGTGATACACGGTGATTTACGGCTGATTTTTATATGGTCACCGACATGCACATCCGTTGAAATATGGCCATCACAGGTTGCCCGGGCAATACCCCCCTTGGTATTGCACACCAGAATATCAATCTGTGAATTGGCGCTGACAACAAGAGGGCGACTGCTTAGCGTATGTGGTGCAACAGGGACCAGTGCGATGGCATCCAGAGTGGGATGTAAAATTGGTCCACCGACAGATAACGCATAGGCAGTAGAGCCGGTGGGGGTGGAAACAATAATGCCATCAGCCCGTTGGTGGTTAACGAAGGTGTTATTGATGCGGGTTTCAAACTCAATCATGCGGGCGATATTGCGGATATGAACGACCACATCGTTAAAGGCATTACCGATGAATATAGTCTGGTCGTTACGAACGACCTTGCTTTCAAACAGAAAACGCTGTTCCTCGCGGTAACATCCGTTGAGGATTTCGTCCAGTGAGGTTTCTAATACATCCGGTGATATATCGGCAAGAAAGCCAAGGCGACCAGCATTAATTCCGAGTAAAGGCACCTTGCTTTCTACCAGTGAACGCACCGCACTGAGAAGGGTTCCGTCACCGCCAACAATAATTGCCAGATCGCAATGCTTACCTATCTCATCACGTGTACCAGAAGGAAAATAGTGGTTGATGGTGTCGGGTATGGTTTCCTCGGCCATAACGTTACAACCGTTCCTTTTCAGATAGGCAAATAATTTTTGCAGAGTGTCGCGGATGGTTTCTGCTTCAGGTCTGGTGATAACACCGATGTGTTTAAATATCATGGGTTTACATTACCATTCGAATAATCATAAAAAAACATTTTTATATTAATTCCCCACAGCTTGCGGCGGTGTTGTTTATTTTTCTGCATCATGCTTCAATTGATAGAGTAAATCCAGTGCCTGCCGTGGGCTGAAATCATTAGGGTCAAGCTGTTGTAAGCGTTCAACAACCGGATCTGGATGGTCACAAAATAGTTCAAACTGACCACTTTCTGGCTGTTTATTGACTGCCTGTTGTTCCAGTGAGGTCAGTTTTTCACGTGCTCGGGTAATGACAGTAGCAGGCACTCCGGCAAGCTGTGCTACCTGTAGACCATAACTCTGACTGGCCGGGCCGGATTTAACATTGTGCAGGAATATGATTTTATCACCATGTTCCACTGCATCAATATGAATATTAGTAATACCGCTTATTTCCTCAGGCAGTGCGGTAATTTCAAAATAATGCGTGGCGAACAGGGTGTAGGCCCGATTCTTTTCACTTAAATGCCAGGCGCAGGCCCACGCCAGAGAGAGGCCATCAAAGGTGCTGGTGCCGCGACCAATTTCATCCATTAATACCAGGCTGTTTTCAGTGGCGTTATTAAGAATATTTGCCGCCTCCGTCATTTCCACCATAAAGGTAGAACGGCCACTGGCGAGGTCGTCTGAGGCGCCAATACGGGTAAAAATACGATCAATCGGGCCGATGCTGGCCTCATCTGCCGGCACATAACTGCCAATGCAGGCAAGTAGCACAATCAGCGCACTCTGGCGCATATAGGTTGATTTACCTCCCATATTCGGCCCGGTAATAATACACATACGTTTGCCGCCACTCAGCAGTGTGTCGTTGGCAATAAAAGGCTCGTCGAGTACGCGCTCGATTACCGGATGGCGTCCCTGTTTAATCTGAATGCCGGGTTCCTCGACTAACGTTGGGCAACTGTAATGTAATGTTTGTGCCCGTTCGGCAAGGCAACAGATGGTGTCAAGTTCGGCAATGGCATCAGCGCAGGTTTTAATGCGTTGAATATTTTGCTGCAACTGAACCAGTAGATCTTCGTAAAGAGATTTTTCCAGTGCCAGTGTCCGCTCTTTTGCGCTGAGTACTTTTTCTTCGTAGCCTTTTAACTCTTCGGTAATAAAACGTTCGCTGGCCTTCAGCGTCTGCTTGCGAATGTAATCGGTTGGTACAGCTTCAGATTGCAGGCGGCTGATTTCAATATAGTAACCATGTATCCGGTTATAACTGACTTTCAGGGTTTTAATGCCGGTGCGCTCGCGCTCGCGCTGTTCCAGATTGGTGAGAAAGCTATTGGCATTCTTACTTAAATTTCGCAGCGTATCGAGTTCCGTATCATACCCTTCAGCAATCACGCCACCATCACGGATTAAAACCGGCGGGTTATCACGGACAGCACGTGTTAGCAGGTCAACCAGATCAGGCTGGGTGGCGATATCTTCCGATAACTGACGCAGCCGTTGTGACTGGCAGTTTTGTAAAGCATTCTGCAGCCCGGGTAATACATTTAATGACTGGCGCAGGGTGGTTAAATCCCGTGGTCGGGCAGATAATAAAGCCACCCGACCCAGTATGCGCTCGATATCACCCATGGTATTAAGACAGAACTGAATATCGCTATGATAGCCGGTATCAAGTAGTTCGCCAATGGCCAGGTGCCGGTTGTTTAATGTCTGTCGGCAGCGCAGCGGGGTGTGCAGCCAGCGGCGTAAACACCGACTGCCCATGCTGGTCTGGGTATGGTCAAGCACCTCGGCCAGCGTGTTCTCGCTGCCACCACTGAGGTTAAATTCAATTTCGAGATTACGCCGACTGGCCGCATCGAGGATAATGACATCCTGTGTATTTTCAACCTGAAGGCAATTGATATGTGGCAGAGCCGCCCGTTGGGTATTGTGTACATACTGTAACAGACAGCCAGCGGCCATAATGGCAACGGTTAAATTTTCGCAGCCGAAACCAGTTAAATCGCGGGTTTTGAACTGGGTATTAAGCTGGTTTTGGGCGAACTCAAAATCAAACCACCAGGGGGGTTGCTGGTGCAGACTGGTGGCCGGTTTGAGTCTGGTTTCAAGCTCATGTTGCAGGGCAGAGTCTTCAGCCAGCAGAACTTCAACCGGATTCAGACGTTCAAGTTCGGCCAGCAACTG
>VAOX01039070.1_pt1 | contig 17452 bp, 20 predicted proteins | sample 3393891 | NCBI WGS metagenome assembly VAOX01 (sample SAMN08290429, study PRJNA428436) | hydrothermal vent metagenome | isolation source: Deep-sea hydrothermal vent chimney | place: Indian Ocean: Southwest Indian Ridge | depth 2822 m m | reverse complement strand
TGGCCATGCAGCCAATACTGCGCGTGGGCTTAATAAACCCGCGCTAACAGCAACAGCAACACCGCTTGCCGCGAGCGTGCCTTTCATAAATGTTCTACGTTGCATTATTTTATTCTCCAGAATTATATTTATTCAGTTTAATGAAATTTAGAGGGTTAATACCCATTCAGTAATCGCATTGATTTCTTTCTTACTGAGGATTTCATATTTACCAAATGGAGGCATAGTTGTATTTGGGTTTGCTTTAGTCGCATCCGCAATTTGATCGTAAATTTCTTTACGCGTTTTACGTTTACTAACGCCATTTAAAGCTGGGCCGATGTTGCCTGCCAACTTAGCGCCTTTGTAAGCATGGCATGTAAAACAGTTGCCCTTTTTACGGTTTGTAGCAATTTTTTTACCTTTAGCTGCGAGTTCAGCATCGACTGCCATAGCGGCGGTAGGAGCTAAAGCTGCTGCACCGATAAGCATCATTACTGCACTTGCTGTAGTTAGGAATTTGGCGGGTTTCCGCATGATCTCCTCCTGGTTGTACAAAATTTTATAAGAATATTATTTATTGTTTTTATGCTCTTTGCTTAGTTTAGAAGCATTAAGCTGGCAGGGCATAAATATTACGGTTACACACTACTGCTCTTAGCATTGCAGATGTGAAAATATATCGCAAGTGTGGAAGTGACTTAATATAATTAAGATTTATAGCTTAGTGCAATATGCATTATTTTTTACGCAATGTGCATTGAGTATAGGTATATGCTTATATGCTGTAACGTTTTAAGAGCAATGCTGAAGATATTTACTCGTCTGAACTTGAACTGAGTTGCTGTAATTCAGTTTTAAATTCTTGTAATCGCGCTTCTAATCGATTGGTTAAATAAAAATCTATTTTAGGTGTCTTTAAACCGATTTCTAATTGATTAATTGCATCGTGTGTTTGGCCAAGAAGGTAATAATATTCTGCGAGTGATTGATGGCTACTTGCCGTCATGTTTAATTTTGCTTGAGTTTGGGCAAGCAGTTGGTAAAGTTCGGGTGTTTTTTCTGAAGATGAAAGCTGTGCTTGCAAAATGTTATACGCTAACTTTATTTTTTTTGCTTGAATGAGTGTTTTTGCGTAAAAAAACTTAATGGTGTTGTTGCCAGGATAAATCATTAACAGTTTTTTATATGAGCGTATTGCTGTTGGGTATTTTTTTAGGGCAGTTTCAATTTGTGCTTTTAATATATTGTAGGCAATGATCTGAGGATTTTTTTTCAATAACCATTGTGTTTGTTGCATTGCTTTCGAGTATTTTTTATTCGCTTTAAGCGCGAGTGCGTAACCATACCGTGTTGCTTCTTCGTTTTGATAAGTACCTTGCTTGAGCTTGCTGCGATAAGATTTAAGCAGTGTAGCGGGCTCATCACTGGCTAAGACATCTAACCGTGTGTGCAGTAAATGATAAGCAATAGAACTTGTTGTAATGACATTGGGATATTGCTTAGCTCGATGCCTAGCATCTGCCATACGGGCAGGATTTACAGGGTGGGTGCGTAAAAACTCTGGAACACTGTCACCCAGAAAGCGAGACTCTTTGTCCATCGTATCAAAAAAAGCTGCCATGCCATGAGGGTTAAATTCAGCATCAATTAACAATTGAATGCCAATTCTATCGGCTTCTTTTTCATTGGCTCGAGTGAAGTTTATCTGTTTTTGCGCTGAATTTGCCGCAACAGAGGCTAAAGCTGCTTGGCCAATTTCATTATTTTGACTGCCCAGCACCATTGCAGCAATAATTGCAGCAATAATCGGTATATTGCTAGAACCCTGCTCATATCGACGTGCAAAATGCCGTTGCGTGACGTGAGCAATTTCATGCGCGATGACACCGGCAAGCTCACTTTCGGATTTGGTAGCCAAAATTAAGCCGGCATTTACGCCGATGAATCCACCGGGTAAAGCAAAGGCATTAATCGCATGGTCTTTAATGAGAAAGAAATGAAAGGGCTGCTGACTGTGTGAAGATGCGACAAGGCGATAACTTAATTCGTTCAAATAGCCTTGAATTAATAAGTCATCTAAAATGCCGCCGGCCCTGCGTATGTTTCGGATAACTGCTTCGCCTGTGCGATATTCTTGTACAGGTGAAACTTCCCCTGCATTATCGCCAATGTCAGGTAACTCAATAGTGTTAGCAAAAGAAACACTAGTGAAAACGTAGATTAAAAAGGAAAGTAAGGGGCGGAACAGCATACTGATTAAGGGAGTCTCGTTAAATTTCGTTACTTTAGGACATGATTTCCAAATAAGAGTTCATATGAGTATATTTGGCTCACGTTTAATTGTAGATATTACCAATGAATGATTGCATAAAGCAAAAATCACACTATCATATAGGCAATCACTTAATTGATTTTAGAAATTCCGTGGATATCTTGGATTTATGTTGTGTTCTCTCTTTACATGACATATAAGTAATATATTGTTTGCTAATATTCGGCAATACGGTTTTTTATACATTTATTTTTTAACATTAATACTCAGGAGAATCAGATGGCTGATTTCGATCAAGAATTAGACGCAAGTGGCTTAAACTGCCCATTACCAATTTTACGTGCTAAAAAAGCATTAGCCGGTATGGAAGCAGGTCAAGTATTGCATATTATTGCAACTGATCCAGGTGCAGTAAAAGATTTTGAAGCGTTTGCTAAGCAAACAGGTAACACGCTTAAAGAATCTAAAGAAGAAGGCGGTAAATTCGTTTTCTTGATGCAGAAAAACTAAAACTAAATTTTTAGTTTTTTTCTGTAAAAGGCCAGATAAACACAGCGTTTATCTGGCCTTTTTTATGTTTAGGGAACAAATAGCATAAAAAATACTCCAACCTTTGTATAGTTCTATTTACCACTTGTTTTCTCAATCATTTAGAGGCAGTCTAAATTAGATTAAGCTAGTTTAGCTGTTACTAAATTAAGGTTGAATTTGTCTGCCGTTAGCCTAAAATATAGTAATATTACTTACCTATAGAATACGCGTTTTTTCATTGCATGAAGAGACTCGAGGATCGCTTAATGAGTGTTGTTACCCCTTTTCAGCCTGCTACTTTAGAAAAATCACATTCTGAATTACGTGCCTTATTGCAAGACTACCCAGATTTAACCGTAAATGCGGATCCGCAGTGCTGGGATATGCTGGCAGGCGCTAAGTTGCAGTCTGTCGAAGAGGGGACCATATTGTTCAATAAAGGCATGCCGTGTGAGTATTTTATGCTTATCGTTGAAGGTTGTGTGCGTGTCTTTAAGGAATCCAGCGAAGGTCGCGAAGTGACGCTTTATCGTGCTGAGCCGGGTCAATTATGCATTCATAACCTGAATAGCTTGGTTGATGGCATCGAGTACCCTATTATCGCTAGAGCTGAAAAACCAATGCGAGGCCTTATTATTTCCCGTTCTGCATTTAAAAAAGGCTTAGATGAATCTTCAAGTTTCAGGAACTATGTACTACGTACTTTAACCGGTCGCTTATCGCATATGGCAGATTTAATATCTGGATTTGCGTTTGATAGGCTTGATCTACGGGTTGCCTGTTGGCTAAACGAAGAATTTGAGCGCTCTTGTGGTCGTCCTATTCAGGTGACACACAGTGATGTGGCTGATGAACTCGGAACGACTCGAGAAATGATTAGCCGTATTCTTAAAGATTTTGAGCATAAGCGTTGTATACAACTCGCGCGAGGAAAAATCCATCTTGTCTGCAAGCATACTTTGCATTTAGTAAGTGAAGGCAAAGGTAAAATCCGAAAAGATCTTTCATAGATATAATATATATACTAATAAATCTCTTTTTATGTGCCTAAACGCACTGAAATTTATATTAAAGCCATACAAAATATCCAGTATAGATCCAAAAACCACTAAACACATATTTTAAATAAGGAATTAACATGTCTGAAAAGAAACTCGCAATTATCGCCACAAAAGGCACATTAGATTGGGGTTACCCGCCCTTCATTTTAGCATCAACTGCATCAGCATTAGGCTACCAAGTTGAAATCTTCTTCACGTTCTACGGTTTACAGTTATTGAAGAAAAAGATGGATTTATCCGTTAGTCCACTTGGAAACCCAGGAATGCCAATGCCTATGGCGATGGATAAATGGTTCCCAGTTATTGGTACAGCTATTCCTGGCATGCAAAGTATGATGACCATGATGATGAAAAACAAAATGAAATCAAAAGGTGTTGCGAGCTTAGAAGAGTTGCGTGAACTTTGCCAAGAAGCAGAAGTACGTTTTATTGCTTGCCAAATGACGGTTGATTTATTCGACATGAATCCTAAAGCATTCATTGATGGTGTTGAGTTTGGTGGTGCAGCGTTATTCTTTGAATTTGCTGGCGAGGCAGATATCAGCTTATTCATGTAAGATATTTAAAAAATATCCTACCGCCTGATAACAAGGTGGGGGAGTCAAAAATAAATTGGGTACATTAATTTATAATAATAAAATTTGAGGATATAACTCTATGAAATTAATAAAAATCTTAATGGTTGGGGTAAGTTTTTTATTTGCTGCTTCAAATGTTGCAGCAGACGCTAAAATGAAAACATACATTCTAGCTTCAAAAAGTTCAGGCAGTGTTGCAGCGGTAACAGCAACAACAAAATCAAAGCTAAAAAAGGCGGGTTTTGACGTTGTAGGTGAATACTCACCTTATGATACAGCGACAATCTTGATTGTCACGAATGCAGCTTTAAAAGCAAACGCTGCAAAAACTGAATTTGGTGTGTTTGGTGCTGCGCAACGTGTCTCTATCACTAAGTCAGGTAATGAAGTACAAGTTGCTTTTACTAACCCAACCTACATGTCTAACGCTTATCGTATGAAAGGTGATTTAAAATCTGTCACAGCGAAATTAAAAAGTGCATTAGGTGATAAAGGTGCTTTTGGTCCTGATGAAGGTGTTACAGCTAAAGGTTTGCGTGATTATCAGTACAAATGGTTAATGCCTTATTTTAACGATCGTTTGACTTTAGCTGAATATGGTAATCAGCAAGTTGCAATAGCAAAAGTTGAAGCGGCATTGAAAAATAATAAGAGTGGCGTGAAAAAAGTATACCGTATTGATCTGCCAAAAGGTGCAACAGTGATGGGTGTTAGTATGGCGCGCCCTGATAATCTAGACTGTAGTGGTGATAAATATATTATGGAGCAGATTGATTTTAAAAAGCTAAAATCAACAGGTCACTTACCGTATGAAGTGGTTATTTCAAAAGGTAATGTTTATGCTTTACCTGCTGAATTCCGTATTGCTATCAGCTTCCCTGATTTGTCTATGATGGGAAGTAATAGTTTTGCATCAATTATGTGCGCACCTTCAGCAATTCAAGAAGCATTGACGATTGGTGTTGGTGGTTCATACTCTGAAGAATAAATAACATACAATAATAAAAATTTATATTTAGTAATTCAGCCCCGCCTTATGGCGGGGTTTTTTATTTCCGGCTTCTTACCATGAGTCTAAATGCATTTTCCCCCTAGATCGGGTAACATTATCGACCATTTTTACGGGCTTGGATTGGGCTAAATTAGAAAGTACCAATATAGGCCGTTATTTTTATAACATATTGATTTTTAAAGTAATAATCTAGGGGATAAGCATGTTCAATAAAGACATGACCATTTCAGGTTTTGATGATGAATTAGCGCAAGCGATTCAAAATGAAGAACGTCGTCAAGAAGAGCACATTGAGTTAATTGCGTCAGAAAATTATGCCAGCCCGCGGGTGATGGAAGCACAAGGTTCAGGCTTAACCAACAAATATGCTGAAGGTTATCCTGGTAAGCGTTATTACGGTGGTTGTGAATATGTTGATGTGGCTGAACAGTTAGCGATTGATCGCGTTAAAGAACTCTTTGGTGCAGATTACGCTAACGTGCAACCTCATTCAGGCTCCCAAGCAAATGCCGCTGTTTATTTTGCCTTATTACAAGCCGGTGATACCGTTTTGGGTATGAGTCTCGCGCATGGCGGACATTTAACACACGGCTCAAAAGTAAGCTTTTCGGGTAAATTATTTAATTCTATTCAATATGGTTTGAATGAAGAAACCGGTGAGATTGATTACGAGCAAGTTGAAGCCTTAGCGCTTGAGCACAAACCTAAAATGATCATTGCGGGTTTCTCTGCCTATTCGCGCGTTGTCGATTGGCAACGTTTTCGTGATATTGCAGACAAAGTAGGCGCTTACTTAATGGTGGATATGGCGCACGTTGCGGGTTTAATTGCCGCGGGTGTTTACCCAAGCCCAGTTGCTATTGCCGATGTAACAACGTCGACAACACATAAAACATTGCGTGGTCCTCGTGGCGGCATCATTCTTGCGAAATCAAACCCAGAAATTGAGAAAAAGTTAAACTCAATGATTTTCCCTGGTACTCAGGGTGGTCCATTGATGCATGTTATTGCAGCAAAAGCGGTTGCCTTTAAGGAAGCGTTACAGCCAGACTTTAAAGACTACCAAAAGCAAGTGATAAAAAATGCACAAGCAATGGCAAAAGTATTTATTGAGCGTGGCTATGATGTTGTTTCTGGTGGAACAGATGATCATTTATTCTTAGTCAGCTTTATTGCCAAAGGGTTAACCGGTAAGGCAGTTGATGCGTGGTTAGGCCAAGCGAATATCACAATTAATATGAATTCAGTACCGAATGATCCTCAGTCTCCGTTTGTGACGAGCGGTATTCGCGTAGGAACACCGGCGGTAACAACACGTGGTTTTGATGAACAAGATTGTACTGATTTAGCGAGTTGGATGTGCGATATCATTGATGCTAATGGTGATGAAAAGGTTATCGAAGAAGTTAAAGCAAAAGCAGCCGCTGTTTGTAAAAAGAACCCTGTTTATAAATAGTTTATGCACTGTCCATTTTGCAACGCAGACGATACAAAAGTCATTGATTCACGATTAGCCAATGATGGCGCAATGGTGAGGCGACGACGTGAATGTCTTACCTGTAATGAACGCTTTACTACGTTTGAATCGGCAGAGTTAGTAATGCCTCATATTATTAAACAAAGTGGGCAGCGTGAACCGTTCAATGAAAATAAACTTCGTTCAGGTATCGAGCGAGCGTTAGAAAAACGTCCTGTTGGTACAGACGACATTGAAAAAGCAATTGTGCATATTACAAAGCGTATGCGCGCAACGGGTGATCGTGAGGTTGCAGCAGATTTAGTCGGTGGTTTTGTAATGGACGAACTGCGTGACCTTGATCAAGTGGCGTATGTACGGTTTGCTTCTGTATATAGAAGTTTTGAAGATGTGAGTGCCTTCGAAGAAGAAATTGAAAAACTAAAACGGGGGCCATCTCCCGAAGTTAAACGACAACAAAAATCATTGTTGCCCGATGAGGAGTGAGGATAGCTCATGACATTCACTGCCGATGATCACAAATTTATGTCACAGGCTTTGTTGTTGGCAAAAAAAGGAATTTATACCACAGCACCAAACCCTAATGTAGGGTGCGTATTAGTTAAAAACGGTAAAGTTATTGGTGAGGGCTGGCATGAAAAAGCGGGTGAAGCACATGCTGAAATTAATGCATTAAAACAAGCGGGAAATAATGCAGAAGGTTCGACAGCGTATGTCACGTTAGAACCTTGTTGCCATGAAGGTAAAACACCACCTTGTACCGACGCGTTAATAAAAGCAAAAGTAAAACATGTTATTGCCGCAATGATTGATCCGCATGCAAAAGTAGCCGGTAAAGGTTTAAAGCAACTCGAATCGGCAGGAATATTTGTTGAACAGGGTCTGTTAGAAGAACAAGCAATGGCGCTAAATTTAGGTTTTATAAAACGTATGCAAAAACGCTTGCCCTACGTACGTTGTAAATTAGCCATGAGTTTAGATGGGCGTACTGCGATGGCATCGGGTGAAAGCAAATGGATAACCTCTGCGGCAGCACGTGAAGATGTGCAACGTTTGCGTGCAAAAAGTGGTGCGATCTTAACGGGTGTTGGAACAGTATTAGCCGATGATCCTTCTATGACTGTTCGATTAGATGGCATAGATTCACAACCTGTACGCGTTGTTGTTGATACTAATTTGAGTATGCCAACTAGCGCAAAAATGCTAAAAGAACAGGGCAAAACGGTGTTAATGACCTGTAGCGCAGATGAACACATTGCTCATGCATTAACAGAAGCCGGAGCAGATATTCATATGATGCCGTATTGTAATACCAGTGTAGATTTAAAATCGGTATTACAGCAATTAAGCGATATGCACATCAATGATGTTTTACTGGAAACAGGAGCAACATTAAGTGGTGCAATGTTACAAGCCGACTTAATTGATGAATTGATTATTTATATGGCGCCAGTTTTAATGGGTAATGGTGCGCGAGGTTTATTTGCTCTGCCTGCGTTAGACAAAATGAAAGATAAAATTGAACTCGATATTATTGATGTTCGATTTATTGGAAAAGATATTCGTTTAACAGCAAAAGTGAAAAAATTAAATTAATTATGTTTACCGGAATTATTCAATCAGTAGGTGAAATTGCTGCTATCGAAGAAAAAGGCGATGATGCGCGAGTTCGTGTGTTAACTAATTCACTTGATTTAAGTGATGTACAGCTTGGCGATAGCATTGCGGTTAATGGCGTTTGTTTAACAGCAGTTAATTTACCTGGAGACGGTTTTTGGGCGGACGTGTCAGGGGAAACGTTGTCCTGCACAACATTTAAATCATTAACGGTTGGTAGTAAAGCAAACCTTGAAAAAGCACTTACCCCAACAACACGTCTAGGCGGACATCTTGTTAGTGGTCACGTTGATGGCATGGGTAAAGTTGTTGAACGCTTTAATGATGGTCGTTCTGTGCGCTTTCATATTCAAGCACCTAATGACATGGCAAAGTATATAGCAGAAAAAGGTTCGGTATGCGTTGATGGTATAAGTTTGACTGTTAACGCGGTTAAAGGTGCGGTGTTTGAACTTAATATTGTACCTCATACTTTAGATGAAACGACGATGGGGCAGTTTAAAGTCGGAACAGAAGTGAATTTGGAAGTAGATATTATTGCTCGTTACCTTGAACGATTAATTTTAGGCGACAAAGCGGCAGATGTAAAAACATCTGGCATCAGCATGGATATGCTAAGCAAAAATGGTTTTATTTAATAAATAATAGAAGATAACAATTATGGCACTGAATAGCGCAAAAGAAATTATAGAAGACATTGCCCAAGGCAAAATGGTTATCTTAATGGATGACGAAGATCGTGAAAATGAAGGCGATCTTATTATTGCTGCCGATTGTGTGCAAGCGGCAGACATAAATTTTATGGCAACAAATGGTCGAGGTTTAATTTGTTTAACCTTAACAAAAGAGCGTTGCGAGCGTTTAAAATTGCCGTTAATGGTTGAAGATAATAATGAGTTTTTTGCTACTAATTTTACTGTGAGCATAGAAGCGGCAAAGGGTGTAACCACGGGTATTTCAGCTGGAGATCGTGCTGTAACAGTACAAGCTGCGGTTGCTGAAAATGCAACTGCGGCAAATATTGTACAGCCCGGCCATATTTTCCCTTTGATGGCTCAACCGGGTGGTGTTTTAACACGTGCAGGACATACCGAAGCGGGTTGTGATATTGCGCGTCTTGCAGGGCGTGAACCTGCATCGGTGATTGTAGAAATCTTAAATGAAGATGGTACGATGGCACGTCGTCCAGATTTAGAAATTTTTGCGAAAGAACATAATTTAAAAATTGGCACCATTGCAGACTTAATTGAATACCGATTACAAAATGAAAAAACGGTAGAACGTGCCGCTGAATGTGATATGCCTACCGAAGCGGGTGACTTTAAATTACATGCTTACCGTAATGTTACAGATGGTCAGGTTCATTTAGCGTTAGTGAAGGGGAATCCTGAACCAGAGAAACCAACCATGGTTCGTGTTCACGTTGAAAATAGTATGTGTGATATTTTTGGTAGTCAACGTCAAGATTGTGGTTGGCCTTTACGTGATGTAATGAAGCGCATTTCAGACGAAGGCGAAGGTGTTATTATTATTTTGCGTCTTGCTGAAGAATCAAACATGCTGGTCAATATGATTAAGCATTATGATAAGCATGATAAAGGTGAAGAGCATACTTGTGCCGATCACAGTGATGATTTGAAAACCTATGGTATTGGTGCGCAAATATTAACAGATTTAGGTGTGCGAAAAATGCGTGTAATGAGTGCGCCGAAAAAAATGCATGCGCTTTCTGGGTTTGGCTTAGAAGTAACAGAATACGTTTACGATAAAGAGTAATATAAATAATAGAGTAAAATATGATGAATAATATTAAAAAAATCGAAGGCGACATGGTCGTAAAAGGTTCACGTTTTGGCGTTGTCGTCACGCGTTGGAACAGTTTTGTTGTTGAAAATTTATTAGATGGTGCTTTGGATTGTTTAAAGCGTCATGGTGCGAATGAAAGTGATCTTGAAGTGGTTTATGTTCCGGGTGCTTTTGAAATTCCATTAGCGGTAAAAAAAATGGCGGCAAGTAAAAAATATGATGCCATTATTACCCTAGGTGCTGTTATTCGTGGTGGTACACCACACTTTGAATATGTTGCCGGTGAGTGCGTTAAAGGTATGGCATCAAGCATGATGGAGTATGAAATACCTGTAGCCTTTGGTGTGCTGACGGTAGATACCATTGAACAAGCAATTGAACGTGCAGGAACAAAAGCTGGTAACAAAGGCGAAGAAGCTGCATTGTCTTCAATTGAAATGGTTAATTTGTTACGTAACATTGGTTAAACGGAGTAGTTTGTGTCAATAACGAGTGATCGCAGTCGGGCTCGACGTTATGCTGTTCAGGCATTATATGAATGGCAAGTGTCGGGCAACCCTCCTAAAGAAATTGAACAGCAGTTTTTAATTGAACATCACACACGCAAGTTTGATCGTCCCTATTTCAATGAACTATTGATCGGGGTTACCGAACAAGTCAAAGATCTTGATGCAGAAATCTCTCCTCTATCCGATCGACCTTTTAAAGAAGTTGATATAGTTGAAAAAGGCATTTTACGTTTAGGGTGTTTTGAGTTAAAAAACCGACCTGATATTCCTTATCGCGTTGTAATTAATGAAGCCATTGAACTGACTAAAACATTTGGTTCAGATAAAGCACATCGCTTTGTAAATGGTACAATGGACAAACTTGCTGCAAACTTACGCCAACTTGAGGTGGCTGCCAAAAAAGGCAGTTAACATAATAGTATGCCGTCTGAATTTGATATCATCCGGCAATACTTTACCTTTGAAATATCTCGCTCAGACGTTGCACTAGGAATTGGCGATGATGCTGCTCTTCTTTGTGTTCCTCAAGGTCAACAACTGGTTCAGTCTGTTGATACCTTAGTTGCCGGTGTTCATTTCCCTATCGAAACATCCCCAGAATATATTGCATATAAAGCCTTAGCAGTAAATTTAAGTGATATGGCTGCCATGGGAGCAGAACCGGCTTGGTTTACTCTCGCGATTACTCTTCCAAATAATGATGAAAGTTGGCTGAAGGCTTTTAGTGATTCGCTTGCTTTACTAGCAAAACAGCATAATGTGCAACTCATTGGTGGTGATACAACCCATGGACCGCTTTGTATTTCAATAAACATCAATGGTTTTGTACCTGAAGGTAAGGCATTAAAGAGAAATGCTGCAGCGGTGGGGGATAAAGTCTATGTGTCGGGAACGCTAGGTGATGCAGCTTTAGCATTGGCACAATGGCAAGGACAATGTTTGTTACAAGAAAAAAGTATTGCTTATCTAAAAGGAAGATTAAATAAACCAACTGCGCGAGTAGAATTAGGCTTACTTTTAAGAGAGTACGCAAGTTCTTGTATTGATATTTCTGATGGCCTAATTGCTGATCTTAAACATATTACGAAAAATAGTGGTGTAGGTGCAAAAATTATTTTTGAAAACATTCCACGCTCACAAGAATTTAATCTGAATTTAATAGACGAAGCGCTAATTATTCCTCTCGTTTTATCGGGTGGAGACGATTATGAACTTTGTTTTACTATTCCTAAAGATAAGCAAGTTGAGTTTGATAAAGTTATAAAAGAAGATAAAGTGTCGGTGAGTTGTATTGGTGAAATAGTCCGTTCAGCAGGAATAATATGTAGTAAGAATAATAAAAAAATAGATATTTATAATATGGGATATCAGCATTTTGTAAATGAATGAACGATTATTTACTACAGTTTTAAGAGGTTCTATTATGAATAAACCCAAAGACATTATTTTTCATCCCATTCATTTTTTAAGCTTAGGCTTGGGGAGTGGCTTGTCACCTTTTGCTCCAGGCACGGCAGGCACATTGCTTGCTGTTTTGTTGTATATACCTTTATCTATGCTTCCTTTATATGGCTATGTTTCCGTGTTAGTGGTTGGTTCGCTAGTGGGTATTTATTTATGCGAAAAAACATCAAACCAACTCGGTGGACATGATCATCCCGCCATCGTTTGGGATGAGTTTTTAGGTTATTGGCTAACGATGTTATTTGCTCCCGCAGGCTGGCTATGGATTGTCATTGGTTTTGTATTATTCCGCTTGTTTGATATTTGGAAACCTTGGCCGATTAGTGTCATAGATCACAAAGTAAAAGGTGGTTTCGGCATTATGCTAGATGATTTAGTTGCAGGGGCGTATGCTTTGGTTGTATTACAGCTTATTCATTATTATTTTTTTTAAAAAGGACGTGAAAATAATGTTGATTTTTATTCGAAGAATAAAAGTGATTTTTTTAGCGATGTTACTGCCGATGGTTGTTTTTGCAAATGAGGTTGAAATTATCGATGTTGTGTTAACAAAGCATACAGGAACTTGGCGTGCCGATGTGACACTTAAACATGATGACACAGGATGGAAACATTATGCTGATGCTTGGCGCTTATTGGATTCAAAAGGGAATGAAATAGGAAAACGAACCCTTTATCACCCTCATGTGAATGAACAACCCTTTACTCGTTCGTTAAGAGATTTTCATATTCCAAATAATGTTAAGGTTATTTTTGTTGAAGCTCATGATTTAAAGCATGGCTGGTCGAAGAATAAAATTAAAATTGATATGAAAAAACCGTCTGGTAAAAAATATAAAGTTGTTATTCGATAATTTAAGAATGTATAAATTAACTTTAATTACTGTTTTATGTTTTTTTTCTTTACAGTTTGCTTATGCGGCAGATATTGTTGTTTTAGGATTATTTAAAAATCGCGCGATTATTAAAGTCGATGGAAAACAGCAAACGCTGAAAGTGGGTGAAAGAACAACGAGTGGTATTTTACTGCTTTCTGCGGATAGTGATATTGCGGTTATTGAAGTTAATGGAAAACAACAGCAATTTCAATTAGGCCGTCACGTTAGCACTACGTTCAAAAAGAAAAAATATGCTGAAGCAAAAATAATGCCTGTAAATGGAATGTATTCTACAACTGGGTTTATTAACGGTCAGGCGGTTGATTTTTTAGTGGATACAGGTGCAACCTGGATTGCGATGAACATACATCATGCTCGCCAGCTCGGTATAGATATTTATTCTTCAGGTAAGCAATCCTATGTTGCCACAGCAAATGGTACGGTTCCGATATATCGAATCACGTTGAATAAAGTACGAGTGGGTGAAATAGAATTAAGAAATGTGGAAGCCGGTGTTTTAACGGGAAATTCACCAACAAAAGTATTATTGGGTAATTCTTTTTTAAACCGTGTTGAAATGCAGCGGCAAGGGTTAGTGATGTTGTTGAAACAAAAATTTTAACGCGGTTTTTTTAAATTAGAAGCAGGCGTTAGACGAATTATCTAACGCCTTTTTTATGAACTAGTTCTTAGTTTTATCTCTTTCAATCAATGCATAAGCTGAATGGTTATGAATGGATTCAAAATTTTCAGATTCTGCAATGTAAGAAATAATGCGGTCATCTGAGTTTAATCGTGCGGCAACATCACGCACCATGTCTTCAACAAATTTTGGATTATCATAAGCGCGTTCAGTAATGGCTTTTTCATCAGGGCGCTTTAATAAACCATATAGTTCACAAGAGGCTTCTTGTTCGACTAAATCAATTATTTCTTCAATCCACATAAAGTCTTTAAGTGTAGCGGTGACCGTGACATGAGAACGTTGATTATGTGCACCGTAGTCTGATATTTTTTTCGAACAAGGGCAAAGGCTAGTAACAGGCACAAGCACTTTTAACGTAAATTGATTATTACCATCAACAAAGTCGCCAATAAAAGTCACATCATAATCCATTAAACTCTGAACATTAGATACGGGGGCCGTTTTGTTGACGAAATAAGGAAAGTTCATTTCTACATGACCTGAGTCCGCTTCTAAACGTTCCGTCATTTCCACCATCATTTCTTTAAACGATTGAACAGAAATTTCACGTTCATGGTTATTTAAAATTTCCACAAAGCGCGACATGTGCGTGCCTTTAAAATTATGTGGTAGGTTCACATACATATTGAAGTGAGCAATAGTATGTTGCTCACCACCCGAACGATCACTTACACGTACAGGATGACGAATATCTTTGATGCCCACTTTATTGATGGGGATCTGACGTGTATCTGCGCTGTTTTGTACGTCTTCCATTGGTGCTGTTTTATTTTGGCTCATTCTCTTATTCCAATATCTTTAAAGCTCTGAAATTAATCTTCGCTATACGTTACACTCGCTCTATCGGTTTCCCATAAAGTGACCGCACTGACTTTAACACCGCCAGTATTTAATGTTTTTGATAGCTCAGAGTATAAATATTCAGATATATTTTCAGCGGTAGGGTTAATTTTATCGAAAGGCGGGATATCGTTAAGGTTACGATGATCCAGTTTTCCAATAAGCGCCCGTGTCGCATCTTTTATCACTTTAAAATCCATGCCCATGCCAACATCATCAAGCTTTGTTGCGGTTACAAGCACCTCAACTTTCCAGTTGTGTCCATGTAAGCGATTGCAAACACCTTCATAGTTACGAAGGAGATGAGCGGCGGCAAAATCCAAAAGGATTTTCATTGTATATCGTTTTGTCATAATACTTGAGTAATCAGGTTGGGAATTTAAGCGAGTGTGACATGTTTTGCAAGTTCTTCTGTATTTAGAAAGTTTTCGATGGCGCGCAGTATACCAGAAGTGGACAATCCTGCATCATCTAGAAGCTCTTCTCTACTAGCATGTTCCATAAATACATCAGGCAAACCAAGGTTTAAGATACGGTTTTGACATTGTTGTTTGAGTAAAAATTCGTTGATAGCGCTACCTGCACCGCCCATAACCGCATTATCTTCAAGGGTAATAAGCACGTCATGTTCAGCCGCAAGTTGTAAAATTAAATCTTCATCTAATGGTTTAACAAAACGCATATTAGCAAGGCTGGCATCTAATTTTTCGGCAACTTCGCGTGCATCGGCTAATACGCTACCGAATGCTAAAAGGGCGATATTATGTCCTTTTCGACATATTTCACCTTTTCCAATGGGAATCGAGGTCAGATCGTCCTGAATTTTAACGCCCGGCCCGATGCCGCGTGGATAGCGCACCGCAGAAGGATGATTGAGCTGGTAGCCTGTGCTTAGCATTTGTCGACATTCATTTTCATTGCTTGGCGTCATTATGGTCATGTTGGGAATACAACGTAAGTAACTGATATCAAAACTACCCGCATGTGTTGCGCCATCTGGACCGACTACACCTGCGCGATCAATGGCAAATAAAATAGGCAGGTTTTGTAATGCAACATCATGAATAAGTTGATCATAGGCGCGTTGTAAGAAAGTCGAATAAATAGCAACAACTGGTTTTAGACCATCACATGCCATGCCGGCAGCAACAGTAACGGCATGTTGTTCAGCAATACCGACATCAAAATAACGTTCAGGAAACTGCTCTGAAAATGTGACTAAGCCTGAACCTTCCCGCATGGCGGGCGTAATTGCCACAAGCTTGTCATCGGCTTTTGCCATATCACATAACCATGAACTAAAAACTTGTGTGTAGGTCGGGCTATTTTTAGCGCTCTTTTCGAGTTTGCCAGATTCAGGACAAAACTTTCCTACGCCATGATACGCAATGGGGTTTTCTTCTGCCGGTGTATAACCTTTGCCTTTTTTGGTCACGATATGGAGAAATTGTGGACCAGAAAGTTTGCTGAGATTACCGAGTGTTTTTACTAGGGTGTCCATATCATGGCCATCGATGGGGCCAATATAGTTGAATCCCAGTTCTTCGAATAGCGTACCGGGTATAACCATGCCTTTCATATGTTCTTCTGTTCTTCGCGCTAATTCCCAGACGGAAGGCATTTTGCCTAAGACTTTTTTACTGCCTTCACGCATGCTTGAATACAATTTTCCTGAGAGCAATTTAGCCAGATAATTTGACATACCACCAACATTCGGTGAAATCGACATGTCGTTATCATTAAGAATGACGAGTAAATCAGCATCGAGATCACCTGCGTGATTAAGTGCTTCAAATGCCATGCCTGCGGTTAACGCACCATCGCCAATAATGGCGGCAACACGCCGTTGACTATTTTGCTGTTTAGCCGCAATGGCCATGCCTAAGGCGGCACTAATGGATGTACTTGAATGACCAACACCAAAAGTGTCATAAGGGCTTTCTTCGCGTCTAGGGAAGCCGCTGAGTCCATCTTTTGTCCGAATAGAGGACATTTGATCTCGGCGTCCAGTCAAAATTTTGTGTGGGTAACTTTGATGCCCCACATCCCAGACAAGCCGATCATCTGGGGTATTAAAGACATGGTGTAGAGCAACAGTAAGTTCAACAGTTCCTAATCCAGAGGATAAATGTCCTCCCGATTTACTGACAGATTGAATAATAAACTCGCGTAATTCATTGGCAAGTTGAGTTAATTCTGGAATAGAGAGCGCTTTCATTTGCGCAGGGCTCTCTATTTGAGGCAGCAAAGGGGATGTAGATTGTTCTGTCATAAGTGGATCATGGGCTTCGCGGCGCAAAGTTGCAAGCAAAGATCAAAAGATAAGGTCAAAAGATTTTAACGACTTTGATCGTGATTTTAGTAATTACGCTTAACTATATAATCCGCCAACCAGCGTAACGGTCCTTCTTTACCTGCAAAAACATCCAAACTTTCATGCGCTTCTTGGTGTAATTCTGCCGCCATTTCTCGCGCACCCTCTAAACCTAATAGTGCAGGGTAGGTGGGTTTGTTTAAAGCAATATCCGCACCTTGAGTTTTGCCTAATGTTTTAGTGTCACTGGTAACGTCTAAAATATCATCTTGAATCTGAAAAGCAAGACCAATACATTTTGCAAAGTGATCGAGCTTTTTAAGTTGTTCATCCGTAATTTTGGGTTGGCATAATGCGCCCATTTTCACGCTTGCTCGAATTAATGCACCTGTTTTATGCACGTGC
>VAOX01002045.1_pt1 | contig 17452 bp, 14 predicted proteins | sample 3393891 | NCBI WGS metagenome assembly VAOX01 (sample SAMN08290429, study PRJNA428436) | hydrothermal vent metagenome | isolation source: Deep-sea hydrothermal vent chimney | place: Indian Ocean: Southwest Indian Ridge | depth 2822 m m | reverse complement strand
TTGACTCCCCCTATTCCGTCTGATCTTTTAAAGGCGGCTAAATACGGTGATTTACGAGCCGTTAAAGGTTTCTTAAGTGCAGGTAAGAAAATCGAATCAATGGATAAAGAAAATTTAACGCCATTAGCGTTAGCAGTTCGCCATCATCATACTCGAGTGGCACTCTATTTATTAGAGAAAGGTGCGAATATAAAGCATCGCTCACGGACTAAAAAATCAATTCTTGAATATGCGATTGAAGCGGGTCATGCCAAGCTTGTTGATCAGTTATTACGTAAAGGGGCTGATCTAAATTACAAACACGGCAATCGACCGTCATTGTTCTTACGAGCATTTGCGCATAATTCATTAGATATTATTAAGCTGCTGGTCAAGCATGGGGCAAATGTCAATGAGTTGGACAGTTACGGTCATTCTGCGTTGTATCGAGCGATGAGTATTTTTTCGTTGTCGGAGAATAAAATAGTTGAACGCCTTAAATTTACCCACTACTTAATCGATCAAGGTGGGTTTAAAGCACACAGCAAAGATAAGCATGGGCGCACAGCCTTATTTTATGCCGCTAATCTTGGTCTGAAAAAGACAGTGCGATATTTGCTGGACAAAGGTGTTGACCCCAATCAGAAAGATAACAAGGGCCGGACTGTCTACGACTATATTGCTGAGTCAGATAAAAAAAGTCTGGTATGGCCACTATTGATTAAGTATAAAAAATAGAAGTGTTGTTGCCAGGAAGACAATTTTTGTTATTTGAGAATAGGCGCTTTGCAATCCTTTTTTTAGTCAGCATCAGTTTATATTTGACCTCACAATTTTTCCCGGCAAGGCAGCTTGAAGGCGATAGTAAAGCCAGAACGATTATTAGTAACGTTCAGTTAGAAAAGACTAATGCTACCTTGTTAAGCGGGTGGAGGCTGTCACAACTTCAGTGGACTCAATTTGAGATTGGCTTTAATTATTTTTTTGGCATCAATCCAGTGGCCATAACAGGTGAATATCAGGCTCTTTTATTGCGTGTAAATAGCATTGGCAGTGCGGTATTTTCTCTGTTTCTTGGTCTCTCTGCGGTTTTGCTGCCCCTGATATTACTATTACTGTTGTGGAAGCCCCTGTGGGCATGGTGGTGTACACCTACGATGGTTTTATCTTCGCTCTGGTGGTTGAGTGACAAAAGTCTCCCGGGATTTTATTTATGGATAAGCTCAGCCTTAGTGGCCTCAATATTAGTCATTTCGGTTTTAATTGAGCGGCGTTATTTTCGCTATTTTCTCAATGCCTTCGCAGGCCCAAAGTCCTTACCCTTTCACTTGCCTGTGATATATATCGCACTGCTAATTGTGGTGACTCTGCTAGGAGGTTGGTAGTCTTGTGATAGCGCGTATCTGTCTATATTAAGAGATACAAATTACCGCAGTTTCCCTTGTTATCGTCGTTCAAAAATCCATTTAGCATAAAATGAGCGTTGTTTGCTTATCTTTATTAATAAGATACACTTATAACAAGAATTAATTACATAAATTAGCTGAGTATGATCAGGCTTAGAGAACACAAACGGCAGTAAATTTCCCGAAATATTCCAACGATTAGTGGATCAACAATATGAGCAATAATCACCAACGGCGAGACTGGGGCAGTGCGTTTAGCGTTTTTGCGCATCCTCGAGTCATGGGCATGATGTTTTTAGGTTTTTCTGCCGGTCTTCCATTAATGCTTATCTTTGGAAATTTAGCCACCTGGCTCACTGATATCCGCATACCGATATTTATTATTGGGTTCTTCGGTTGGATCAGTTTGACGTACTCAATTAAAATTTGTTGGGCGCCGATAGTGGATGTTGTTAATATTCCTTATCTTAGTAAGTGGTTAGGGCATCGTCGTAGCTGGATGTTGGCTTCGCAAATCGGGATCGCCGCGGGTATATTTGGTTTATCGTCGGTAGATCCGCACAGTAATTTATGGTTGTTAGCCTGGTTCGGAGTGTTGACTGCATTTTGTTCTGCGACACAAGATATATGTGTCGATGCTTATCGCATTGAGGCAGTGCCCAATGAATACCAGGCAGCTATGGCCTCAACCTATATGTTTGGTTATAGATTGGCAGTGGTTGTGTCGGGCGCAGGCGTGTTAATGATCTCAGAATTCAGCTCCTGGAGTAATGCTTATTATATAATGGCATTACTGATGGGGGTTGGCATGATTACCACCCTAATAATTCAAGAGCCAGTGAATCGTTCGGCGAAGAAAGGGATGCCGGTTGAACTAGTTAAAAAGCATATGAAATCATTTGGCCCTGTATCTGAATCGATATTAGTCGCCATATTGGTTGTTTTTAGTTTGGCATTTGCTGCTGTTCTAGTGGCTATAATTCTAATTTTCCCAATATTTATTCCTGTTTTGTTATGGGCGCTTTATGCTTACCGGCACCAAAATATACCTAAAATTATTACGGAGTGGTACGTAGGCGCAGTAGTAGGACCCATAGTTGATTTTGTTTATCGGTTTGGATTTAGACTGGCGATGATCATATTGGGTTTGATTATGATCTACCGGGTCAGCGACCTGTTTATGGGGTTTATGGCTTATCCGCTTTACATCGAAGTCGGCTTTACCAAGATTGAAATTGCCATTTATACCAAAGTGTTCGGTATTATTATGACACTGTTCGGTACGGTGATGGGCGGCGTCATGGTAATGCGTTATGGCGTAATGCGCGTTATGTTGCTGGGTGCAATAATGGTCGCGTCTACTAATCTGTTGTTTAGTGCCTTGGCCATAGTGGGTCACAGTATTCCAATGTTGATTACTTTAATAATCGGCGACAATATTAGTACAGGCGTCGCCACGGCAGCCTTTATTGCGTACTTATCGTCTTTAGTAAATAAACAATATACGGCGACACAATATGCCTTGTTTAGTTCTCTAATGTTAATTATCGGTAAATTCGGCGCAGGGTTTTCAGGGCAAATAGTCACGGGTGTTGGCTTTGTAGAATTTTTTGTTATTGCCGCAATTACCGGAATACCGACAATTCTCCTTATTACTTATTTAATTCGAATTGGGCATGAGCCAAGACCAAGCGAAGTAGGTGATATTGTGGGCGACGATAAATCTGAGCAAGAGCTTGAGTTCGAAGAGCCTAAAAAGGCGGGTAAAAAGGTGCTGCTTGCGTATATGGTTATCCCCATTGTATTGGCGGCGATGGTCGTGTTGGTATTGTTTGAAAGGGGAATCTTTCAGTTCAATAATCCAGATCAGAATGCCTATGTCTCTAGAGGGATTACTATATCGCCTAATAAGAAAATTTGTTGGGAACGACTTAATGAGTTTAAGTGGGATGACAAAAAAACGAAAAGTATTCAATATATTTATTTTGCTGCGACCAAAGGTGTAGAGGCAGGGCACGTAGTGAAAGCGACAAAGATCAAGAAAATGCTGGCTTCAAAATCAGCAGAAAACAAAAATACTACTCAGCAAAAGTCTAAAACTAAAGCTGTTAAGAAAGCAAAAATGTGTAAGTTGGATGATGGTCGCGAGGTGGCTTTTACGCGAGGTCTGAAGTCAAACTGGGCGAATGCGGTAAAGCATAAGTATCGAGTAGGAGCAACTCATGTATTTGATCTATGTTCTAAAGGCTTGGCACAGGCTCAGCATGTCATTAAAAAGGTTAAGCGCATGCCTGGATCGCTGCCCCCTGTTATTGAAATAGAGCTCGTTGGAAATTGTCCTATTCACAAACAACCGAAAACGGCTGTCATTATTGCCGAGATCAAAATTTTGGCCAAGACGTTGCAACAATACTACGGAAAGCAGCCAATATTAATGGGTACAGATAAAGTTTATGCTGTAATGGTTAAAGAGCACTTTAGTCAATATCGTTTTTGGGTAAGCAGCATTATTAAAAAGCCATCTACTAAAGAGGTGGGCGATTGGTCACTATGGCAATACAGTGCGCGTATTCCAATTGAAGGAATCAGTGGTTATTCAAAAATGAGCCTAATCAAGGGAAACAAAGCCAGTCTTGATGCCTTGTAGTAATAACTTTTTAGGGGAGGCTTTGAATAAGCCTTAATGGCGATTGATTCGATTGTGTAGTGTTGCCTGACTTGTTATTGGGTCAGATTCGGTTACTTGGAAAAGCAATAGAGTCTGATCCCACAGTTGACTAAGTAGTGGAGTCTTATCTGCGAAGGTGATTCTGACCAGTGTCTGTAACCATGTTTTGAAATGAGTCAATTTTAAGAATAAGTCGGTAAGCCCAGCCCGGCATTTGGATTCTATTCTGAATTTATACCTCTTCTATTATCTCATTGGGAATTCTCTAGGCAGTAAAGCATCTTAATAATCAATGTCCAATTTATCCGGCATTATTCTGGCTATATCAACAAAAAAACAAAGGGTTACGGGTTTATTTCGAATAAACTTGACATAGTGTATGAATAACACTAAAGTTAACTTAGATAGTGTCACAAAGACACTTAATGAGGTAAGTGTTATGACCCAAAAAATATTAACTGTCGGGAAACAGGATACGTATGACTACGCGGTCTATATAGGTCGCTTTCAGCCTTTTCATAAGGGTCATAAGCACTGTGTTGAAAATGCGTTATCGAAGGCAGAGAAACTCATTATTGTGATTGGGTCGACTAATCAATCCCGCACCATTAGAAATCCATGGAGCTTTAAAGAGCGCAGGAAAATGATACTAACAAGTTTGAGCGAGTCTCAGTTGGCCCGTGTAATCGTGGTTGGGATAGCAGATAGCTTGTACGAGCCCGGCGAATGGCGTTCAAGGGTACGTGCTATGGTCACAAACGCGATTGTCAGAGATGGGTTTAACGTGAGTAGTTGTCAGCCTTCAATAGCCATATTGGGGTATTTTAGAGATAACACTTCTCAATACTTGAAGCAATTTCCTGAATGGGAAACCGTTGCAGTAAGCGAGTACCAAGGAATATATGCGACTGATATTAGGGAGTCTTGGTTCGATGCGTTCATGCAAAATGAACAATTAGAGGATGTGTTTAATGTTAATGAAGCTCAGGATAAAATGACACAGCAATGGATCAAGTTTGTGCGACACTCGTTAACTACAGTGAGTATGACATGGATGCTGAACTTTGCTAAGTCCAAAGCTGCAGCGCGGTTATTTTCTGAGGCCAAATTCTTAAGAGACTATAAGTCGCAGTTCAAAAATTTATCATGGCCAGTTATTTTGGTGACCACTGATGCAATTTTGGTACAGAATGGAAAAGTGTTAATGGTGAGGCGGCGTAATTATCCAGGGAAAGATCTGTGGGCTTTACCGGGTGGCTTCGTTAATTCTGATGAGCGAATTGAAGAGACGGTCCTGCGAGAGTTAGCTGAAGAGACTTGTATAGGACTCTCTTTTGAGGAGCTGAATCATTACAAGCTGGCTACACAAGTATTTGATGATCCCTATAGGTCAAGTCGCGGGCGCACAATTACCCACGCTAGCTTTTTCAAGCTTCCTGAGCAGTTGCTTTCCAGTATACAGGCGGCAGATGATGCCGCTGACGTGTCATGGATAAGCCTGAGAAGCTTAAGTGATAAGCGTCAAAATATATTTGAAGATCACTATCAAATTATTCGTTATTTTGAACGTCGATATTTAGGAGAAGCTGAGTGCAAACAAGATACCATTTTACAAAAATTGTCTAACAATAAACAAGGAGGGTACTGTTATGAATAATTCAATCATTAGCAGTCTCGCACAAAATATAGTTCTTAATACTGACTCTTATAAAGTGAGTCATTATCTTCAATATCCGCCTGGAACCAGTGAAATATTTTCGTATATTGAATCGCGAGGGGGGCGTTATCCTCACACTGTGTTTTTCGGGTTACAGATGTTCCTTAAAGACTATTTGAGCAAGGCAGTCACGCATCAACAAATAGATGTTGCAAGAGATTTTTTAGTGCAGCACATGCCCGGAGTGGCTTTTAATGAAGAGGGTTGGCGTTATATTGTTGATCAGCATCAAGGGCAATTGCCTATCCGCATAAAAGCAGTGCCAGAGGGGTGTGTGGTGCCCGTGAGTAATGTCTTGCTTACCGTTGAATCGCTTGACCCAAAAGTGGCATGGATAGCGCAACATATTGAGGCAGCGTTAATGCGCGCTATTTGGTATCCGACTACCGTCGCCACTCAAAGTTGGAGCATTCGTAAGAATTTGCAAGCATGGCTTGACTTAAGTGCTGACTCGGATGAAGGGTTGCCGTTTATGTTGCATGATTTTGGTGCGCGAGGCGTAAGTTCCTATGAGAGCGCAGCAATAGGGGCCGCTGCGCATTTAGTGAATTTCATGGGTAGCGATACTATACCGGGAGCGCTTGCAGCGCAGGCTTACTATTCAGCAGATATGCCAGCATTCTCGATCGCAGCCTCGGAGCATTCGACTATTACTTCCTGGGGGCAGGAAAATGAGGCGGAGGCTTATAAAAATATGCTCGCGCAATTTGCAAAACCAGGTTCGGTGGTTGCTGTGGTTTCCGACTCCTATGATATTTATCATGCAGTAGAAAATATATGGGGGAATGAACTCAAACAACAAGTGATTAACTCAGGGGCCACCATTGTGATTCGTCCTGATTCGGGCGACCCGGTTGAGGTGGTCAATCAGTTACTTAAAATAGCGCATAAGGCATTTGGTGCTAATCGAAACAAGAAAGGCTATTGGGTGCTTAACTACGTGAAAATTATTCAGGGAGACGGGGTTAATGAGGACAGTATAAACGCGATACTTCAACGGATCACCGATGAAGGTTATGCGGCAGACAACCTTGGCTTTGGAATGGGAGGAGCGTTGTTGCAACAGCTCGATCGGGATACACAGAAGTTTGCACAGAAAGTATCGGCAATTAACGTTAACGGTTCCTGGCGAGATGTCTATAAAGACCCTGTTACTGATAAAGGAAAAATGTCTAAAAGAGGAAGACTTACGTTAGCGATAAACAGGCAGACAGGCGACTTTAAAAGTGTTCGTACTGATCAAGCTTTTCCTGAAGGGTATGAAAATGCGTTAACCATGGTTTTTCAAAATGGGGTAATGACTGCTGAAACGACTTTTGATGAAATCCGTGCACGTGCGAGTCAATCTTTAGTGGGATTAGCAATCGCCTGTGAGGCTTGAGTTTATGTTTTGTAACGGCGGACTCTTTGCTTAAGTGTGATGCGGTTTAGCGCTAATCGCGTCGTGAGCTTGGTCGTTTTACTAAGTCGATTAACAGTTTTAGCATCGGTAGAATTAAAATCTGTCGATGCTAAAAAACTTAACACGAGTTTCCACCGACTAAATCTGGAGGTGCATTATGTCTACGATTACACTTGCTCATTATTATACTACGCCAGAGGTTCAGGCGATGGCCGATTTTGTGGGCGATAGCTTAGATCTTTCATTAGCGGCACAAACTGCAAAAGCAGAAAGGATTGTTTTTGCTGGAGTACGTTTTATGGCGGAAACAGCAAAAATATTGAATCCAGCTGCAACCGTTATTTTACCGGATGAAGGTTCGACTTGTTCCTTAGTGACTCAAACATGTGTGTCAATGCTGCGTCAATGGCGTGAGAAATATTCCGATTATGTACATGTTGCTTATGTCAATTCAAGTATTGAGCATAAGGCTTTGGCCGATTGGATTGTGACCTCACGTAATGTGGTAGAGGTGATTAGTCGTTTATACTCGGAAGGAAAAAAAGTTATATTTTCACCTGATTACAATATGGGTGCTTGGTTAAATGCTGAATTTGGCTTTGATATGCCTTTATGGAGCGCGGTATGTGAGGTGCATGATAAATTTACTGAACAACAAGTAGATGTTGTGTTTAGTTCAGTGTGGTCCGACGGAAAAAAATATTTGTTAGCGCATCCAGAATCTCCTTTGCCCGTATTGCAGCGCGCAGATTTGGTGGGCTCAACGAGCCAAATGCTAAATTGGGTGCGTGAGTTCGCGCATAGCAGTGGAATGATTTATGTCGCAACAGAGTCCGGGCTTTTATTTAATATGCGACAGTTACGGCCTGATTTACAAATTGAACAATTGCCGGTATATAAAGGATGTCAATGTAATAGCTGTCCCTATATGAAACGCAATACTGTCAAAGCAGTGTTAGCAGCGCAAGCAGGGCGTGGCGTAGAGATTGATTATATTGATCAACGGCTAATGGATAAGGCGCTTGTTCCTGTTAACCGGATGCTGAATTTTTCTCGTTATCCGTCGCAAAAAGTTGTCACAGTATGAGGGAGCAAGGCAAAACGATTTTTATAAAAGTGAGTTTACTTTAGTAAATGATCTTTTGTAAAAAATCGTTTTAACAGGCGCTGCCGTTTCAGCACTTAATCAGGCAGGCATGAAAAAGGGGTGCCTAATCCACCCCTCCGTAACATATTCATATGACGAATGTATTACATATCAGAAGAACTACTTTTCATCATTCCAATAATTAGCATTAGTACGCCAATGCCAACAAAAAGCCATGGAATGTATTGGCCATAAGCGCCGCCAACGGACCCCATCCAGCTAAACGCAACAGCGGTGACTTCTGCGACACTGGAAATTTCTGGTAGCACTAAAGCTGCTCCACCGAATAAAGCTAATAATATACCCAGTATTTTCATTTGGTATCTCCTCGAGTATTAATATGTACTAATATTTTATATATGGTTGTTATAAGTGTTGATATTTTATTACTTGTAGTACTACCGAAAGTTACACTATTGAATATCCAAAAGCAATCAAATAATTGTAGAAAACACGAGTGTAGACAGATAAAAATAGCGTTAATTATCATATATTTAACTGTGGTATTTGAGGTGCTTTGAATTATTCATCGGTGATGAATAAGCGAGACGAAACAGTGGTGCTATTGAAGGGGGCAGAGCGGTAGGTAGCGTATTGTTATTCTATAAGTTGCCAGACAATATTGCCTGTCGTGCTTACAAGTGAACGTTTAACGTATAGCACCAATTTGAGCCGTACCAGTGATTGGGTCTGCAGTTTTATTTTCTGCTTACTATGCAAGTAGACGGGAAATATTTTTCCGACTTTGTCGAGACAGGTAGGGTTTAAGTTTTTGCTTATGGTTATAATTTTGAAAGGATATGCTTTTTTAGTAAGGTTTTTTGAAAAACGCTTATTTTGGTCTTGTGGATTGAAGTTGATCTTTAGTTGAAATTCAGGCTTCGCCTTGACGACACATAAGGTGTGACTGGCGTTAGTATTTTGTTGAGGCCCGCCTGATGATAATATCCAAACAGCAATGATAGCAACGAAAATGACTGATAGGTAAAAACTGGCAAGTTGTTGTGATTTTAATTCACGCATACATCAGTTTACTATTTATTTCGAATTGAAACTATAAGTGATTATCACCGTAATTAGAAGTAGTCTAGTCGCTTTAAGCGGCCAGTAGGTCACTTATAATTAAGCTCGTAATTTGATCGAATTTTTCAACGATGTCAGGTTTTGCTGACTCAATAATTTCTGATGGAAGATTAAGTTCAGTCCAATACTTTTCATCTATATCAGAGTTTCGTTGTAATCGGTTGCTAGCGATATCAATCAAATTAGCGAGTTTATTGGCGATGTAAATAATAATGGTTTCTCTCGTAAAGATTTCAGCGTGATCTGGAGTGTTATGATATTTAGTCGTTTCCTCTAGCATTGAAGGCAACTGCCAGGATTTTATTAACTGTGCGCCCAAATCTGCGCTGGTGAATCCAAATTCGTCATCTTCAGCTTCTTCAATGCCTATCTCATTCTGAATGGCTCTTCGTAAAAGAACACTGCTTTGTTCAGGAAGAGATTGGTAGATAATCATGCTTCCAATATCGTGTAGTAGCCCTGCCGTAAAAAACCTTTCAGGATGGGGTTCGCGCATACACTCAGCAAGTTTTCGGGCGATTACTCCGCAATAGACGCTGTGGCGCCAAAAATTTTCAAGAGTGCAAAGAGGGTTATTGAGGCCTTTGAAACTATTCACCAGGCTTGTGGTTAATACTAAATCGCGCAAATCTTGTGTGCCAATAATTGAAACTGCTTTAGAAATGGTATCAACCTGAGATGAAAAATTATAGTAAGGACTATTTACAATTTTTAGCAGACGTATAGTTAGTGCTGGATCGAGCTCAATTTGATCCGCAAAATCAGTGATAGTACTTTTAGGGTCGTTGACGATGTTATTAAGATTAATGACAATATCAGGCAATGAGATTAGCTGCTTTGATTGTTCAATAAGATTTGACAAAGTAATGAGCGGCATAAAAATCTAATGCTTCCTTTTCTGGTGTGGTAGTAAAAGCACAAGCACTTTATATATAAACAATTATAGATCATTTGTTTTAAAATTGCATGATGGTATTTTATTATATTAAATTCTAGTTGGCATCTTTGATAATTCTATTAATAATCTATTTAAACTTAACAATCACCAGGGTAAGTTAAAATTCTACGTTATAATTAAAATTAAGTTAACATATAATGCAGTTTAGAATTTTTTTGATATTTTGGGTTGCTCAAAAATGTTAACTGTCACTTAATTAATCTGTTGCACCACCTTGATATTGAGATTAATGACCCTTATCTTTATAAAGGTTAGACTATAAAAATAAGACGCTTTTATTGTCGCCAGATTTACTATCGCATTAGTTCTATAAAAATGGATCTTGGTTAATTTTTATATTAGCTAGGATCACTATGGTTATTGCTATTAGCCGCGATGAATGTCAGGCAACTATTAAATAATAATTTGGAATAAAATTAATGAATTGGTGGGGAAAAATTATTGGGGGAGCGTTTGGCTTTTTAGTAATGGGGCCGGGGCTGTTAGGTGTACTGCTAGGCGCCGCTATTGGTCATGTGTTTGATGTGGGGATGAACTCGCTTGGCAAAGGTCAATGGGCACAAGGTACGACTGAGAGAGTACAAGCATCTTTTTTTACCGCTACTTTTTCAATAATGGGCTATCTGGCGAAGGTTGATGGGAGAGTAACGAAAGATGAAATAGAAATGGCCGGCCATGTAATGGATCAGATGCAGTTGAATCCGGATCAACGCAAGGCTGCTATTGTTTTATTTAATCAAGGTAAGCAATCCGGTTTCCCTGTTAATGCGATACTCGGAAAATTTAAAATAGAGTGCGCGCGCCGTTCAACTCTAATTCAAATGTTTGTTGAAATTCAAATAATGACAGTGTTGGCGGACGGTGTGTATCACTCTGAAGAAAAAATAGCGCTGAAACTTGTCGCTGAACATTTAGGGTATAGCGCGCATGATTTACACGCTATTATGACGCGAGTACAAGCAGCTTATGCTTGGGAGCACGTAGACTCTGGGTATGACCAACGCGATTCATATCAGTCGAGTCAACAGGCACCGGCGAATGAGATTGAGTATGCTTATAGTATATTAGGGGTGTCAAGCGATGCGACGAATGCTGTAATAAAAAAATCCTATAGACGATTAATGAGTCAGTACCACCCGGATAAATTAGTCTCTAAAGGTTTACCTGAAGAGATGATGGTTTTAGCCAAGAAAAAAGCTCAGGAAATTACCCGTGCTTACAATACAATTAAAAAATCTCGTTAATCAACATTGTTAGCGACTAGCCTTGTTCTTCTTTATAGTTTTTGTTCTATTTTGTGAGCAAATACTCAGTACCAGTGTTTATTAGAAACTCTTGTCGATTATTTGAACCTGGTCAGGTTTGTTAAACATGCTTGTGTTTATGCTATTAGTACAAGGTGGAGGAACTAATAATGAATAAGATGCAAGATTCAGGAATACAATATCCGGAGGACCATTGGGCTATTCAAAATAATTCTGGTCGCTGGGATCAGGATGACGTCGATAATCATGATGACGAACCGAGACCGCAAGCAAATGGTGTATGGGAGTTACCTAGTACTCCTTTTAGTATGACTGTTGATCTCAAGTCATTTGATCCGGATCTCTGTACTTTGATTGCACATGAACTTGGGTTGGATGAGGACAGTATTGACCCATTTAGTTTGTATGTTGAAAGGCTTGAAGGCACGATTCAGTATTTGATCATAAACGATATGCGTTATGAGTCAGTAGAAGAGCTGCCTTATAGTATCCGACAATTTATGGATGACATTTTTTTTGGTGATGTGGAGAACCCGGTCATTACTTCAATGGGAGCCAGAGTTAATTTATGGGATGCTTTGCGGGGAGAGGCAGAAACGCAACAAGCACTTTATTATGCAGGCATCCATGATGATCATGGACAGATTGAGGTGGTGGGTTTGTTGTCACCCGTTAGTAGCCTGGATCGTATGGATCAAGTGCCGAGTGTTAATATGGGCAATACCATTCACACCCGTATTGTGGATATGCGAGTGAAGCAATATATTGAGAAATCAGCCCGCAAACGCAAGTCTCTCCGTTACAAAATTGCCATCGCAATTTTAATTTCAACAGCGATAATCACTGCAATAATAATTACTTAAAGGGGTCGGACCTACGCAACCGTATGATATATAAATCTATTTAGCTTGTTTTTCTAATTTTTTAAGAGATCTACAAGGGTAGACTGTGAATAAATAGTCAAGGGCTGTTACAGCTTGGCCATAAAGCCACTATTGATAAAAAATACTATTAAAACAACAACATGCGTAGGTCCGACCCCTGTAAGTATCAGATTCTACGTAAAATGGTGACAATGGTGATTAGTGCCAGTCCAATCGATAAATTAATGCCCACTAATAGTCTTATTTGAGCGAGATTTTTACCAGCAGCAGGCCAGTCACGGATAGTGACGTTTTGTTTTAATTTCTTAAATGGTGCAAAGTAAACATGTAAAAACATGAGAGTCATTACTATGGCAAGTGCTATCATTATTTGTAGTGCAGGGCTTAAGAAAATTTTATGCACTATGATTAGGTAAGCTCCTGAGGCAAATAGCAATACAATTGAAATAATCACCCAAGGGAAAAATCTGGATAGGGTGCGAGCCCAGAGAGTGAGGCGTTGCTCAGGTTCCATCATGCCTGCCGCGGGCCTTAGCGCGACATACGCGAAAAACATTCCGCCGATCCAGATAATAGCAGATAAAAAATGTAGTGAATTTGCCAAGCCTTTTAAAAATAACATCTAGTAACCTTATTGTTGAGTCGTGACTATGTACTAAAAAGGGGTGGTCTCTATTAAATAGAGGTTCCTTTGTTTATTGCGAATCTGTCACTGATTTACCAGGGGCAAATACTCGCAACCAACTACGCACACGTTTGATTAGGTATTCTTCGTAGCCAGAGTATGAATGATCTGCCCCCTCAATTTCAAGCTGTCTATACAATGCGTTTCTAGGATTACGTCCATCAACCCTGATATTTCGGTGCTGTTTGATTAAAGGCTTTCTCTGTTTTACTGCATTAAGTATATTATTAGTGTCGTTCATTGCATAAACATCTAGTATTGGAAGTTTTAGCAGAGACATGGCGCGGTTCGCGTTAAGTTGTTTCGGTTTAGCAAAATTCAATAGACTGATTGAGATAAATGCCTGGACTGCTACTTTATTGTGTTTTAACAGGAAGCGGGCGGCGGTATTAGCGCCTAATTCATATCCAATGATGACAATATTATGGATTTTCCTGGAGTGAAGAAAAGTAATGGCGGTACTGATACGAGCGTTGTTGGTGTCATTCGATTTTAAGTAATCTTTTTTATCTGCAGTTTCTGAATGTAAGGACAATTGTATTGATAAGGTTGTCCAACCAAATTTCGGAAAGCCTTTGCGTAATGGCGCAATTAATTCACGCCAATCAGGATGTTGTAGTCGGCCATGCAAAATTATTATTCCTCCTTGCGGGCGGCCATTTGTCTGTTCTAGATAGAGTGCTATGACGGGACCTTTATTTGATTTTAGGGTAATAATTTGTTTCTTGATATGGCTTGTTTTCATGAGTTTTAGCCATTTTTCTTCAAGTGATGAGGTTTTGGTCAGAGTTGTGGCTGTTTTTTCTTTATTTTTCTCTGTCTTTTTTGTCGCTGCTGTCGCGAATACCGAGAATGACATAATTACCAACAGAAACAGTATGTTAAATACTGGTATAAGCCGCATTTTTACCTCCACGAACATATTTTATACTTATTCTATGTGTAAAAAGCTGAAAAATACAGTTTATTGGGGTAAAGTGCGCGATCCGTTCGATAATTTTCATTGAAGCAGTAAAAATAGACTTTATTGGCACAGTATTAATTTTGACGTAGTTTAAATTCAAAAGGGGCAAGACATGGCAGCAGATTTTCAAATAGCACCATCCATTCTTTCAGCAGATTTCGCACGACTTGGCGAAGAGGTTGATAATGTTTTGAAGTCTGGTGCAGATATTGTGCATTTTGATGTCATGGATAATCACTATGTGCCAAATCTAACTATTGGGCCTTTGGTATGTGATGCCTTGCGTAAACATGGTGTTACCGCACCTATAGATGTACATCTAATGGTTAAGCCTGTCGATCGTATCATCCCTGACTTTGCCAAGGCCGGTGCGACTTATATTACGTTTCATCCTGAAGGTAGCGAACACATTGATCGTACCTTGCAGCTTATTCGTGAAAATGGCTGTAAATCGGGCTTGGTGTTTAACCCAGCGACGTCTCTTGATCACCTTAAGTATGTGATTGATAAGATTGATATGGTTTTATTAATGTCGGTTAACCCTGGTTTTGGCGGACAAAGCTTTATTCCTTCCACGTTAGATAAGCTTCGCGAAGCGCGTAAGATTATTGATGCCAGCGGTCGTGATATTCGTCTTGAAGTCGACGGTGGTGTGAAAGTGGATAACATTAAGGAAATTGCAGCGGCAGGGGCAAATACATTTGTTGCAGGATCAGCAATTTTTGGCGCACACAGTGCTGATGATGCTAATGGCTACGATTCAGTCGTAGGCGCAATGCGCGAACAGCTAGCGCAAGCGAAATAGTGACTGAAATAATGATCGAAATTATAGCCAGTGAAATAATAATGAGCATAACCCCGGAGTGTGCTTAATCATGGATGACGTGACTAAGCCCTCATTGTCCCGCCCACAAATGATCTTAATTGATGTTGATGGAACACTGGTGGACAGTGTTCCTGATTTGGCATTTTGTGTCGATGAAATGATGAAAACGGTAGGTTTGCCTAAACGCGGTGAGGCTGCAGTTCGAGAGTGGGTGGGGAATGGTGTCGAGAAACTAGTCCGGCGTGCTCTGGTAAATTCGCTCGAGGGCGAGCCAGACGATGAAATATTTAATCAGGCATACCCCATATTTCTGGAGTTATATAAAGAAAATACGTGCAAGCGTAGCACCTTGTATCCAGGGGTTATAGAAGCGCTTGATTACTTTGCAGAGCAAGGTTTTAAATTAGGCTGTGTGACTAATAAAGCAGAACAATTTACACGACCGCTGCTGCTGCAACTAGGTCTTTTAGATCGCTTTGAAATATTGATTTGTGGCGATACTCTGGAAAAGAAAAAGCCAGATCCTTTGCCGCTATTACACGCAGCAAAACATTTTGCGGTGGAACCAGAAAATGCGCTAATGCTCGGCGACTCAATTAGCGATGTGAAGGCCGCACGCGCAGCAAATTTTAAAATTGTGTGTATGAGTTATGGTTATAATCACGGTGTTGATATTCGCGATGCTAAACCTGATGCAGTGGTTGACAGAATGGATGACATCAGTACTCTATTCAGGTAGAGTTAACCAAGTTTATCAGGATGAACCTAATTTGTTTGATTGTATTAACAGATTGATAGAGGGTAGGCTTTCTCCCTCGTCTTGGTAATTGATCAGTGCTGAAAAATTAAATTAAAGGCCTTTGGCTATATTTATTTTCAAAATGCTAATTAGGAAAGAAGGGCTCTGACCCCCTTTTATAAAATATAAATGAGTACATCACAGCAAAACAGATTACGATGGCGCGCGTACTGGCGAGGATAATAGCTCCTCTGTTTTTGCGTGTAAATTTTAATCTTTTGCCTGGAAGTGGCTCATGACTCCCGAACGGTACCAACAATATATTGATCAAGGTTATAATCGCATTCCGCTTATGCGTGAAGTGCTGGCTGATCTTGATACTCCTTTAAGCACCTATCTTAAGTTGGCTGCCAATGCTGGGCCTCATACTTATTTGTTTGAGTCGGTGCAGGGCGGTGAAAAATGGGGGCGCTATTCGATTATCGGACTGCCTTGTAAAACACTTATCAAAATTTATGGTCACGAGGTGCAAGTGACTGAGGACGAACAGCAGGTCTTCCTTGAGACCATCGATGATCCATTAGCGTGGATAGAAAATTTTCAGGCGCAATATAAAATACCGCATATCGAGGGCTACCCCAGGTTTACGGGTGGCCTGGTCGGTTATTTCGGTTACGACACTATTCGTTATATTGAGCCACGTTTAAAGGATTGCCCTAATCCTGATGAATTGAACACTCCAGATATATTATTGATGCTATCTGAAGAAGTCGTGGTCTTTGATAACCTGGCAGGCAAGTTATATGTGATTGTTCATGCTGATACTAAACATAAAAAGGGTCTGCAGAAAGCACAAGCCAGGCTTGATCAGCTAACAGGCGAATTACGTAGTGGTCGAGTTGATTACCCTATAAATACCAGTCCCAAGACAGTGAAAGAAGAAGATTTTGTCTCAGGGTTTAGTCAGGAAAAATACGAACAAGCAGTAGAGCGTTGCAAGCAATACATCGTGGAAGGTGATGTAATGCAAGTAGTGTTATCGCAACGTTTGACCATACCTTATAGTGCCCAGCCGCTAGATTTATATCGTGCCCTGCGGGGGCTTAACCCATCGCCTTATATGTATTTTTTGAATTTGGGTGACTTTCAGGTGGTAGGCTCTTCCCCTGAAATTTTGACGCGTCTTGAAGATAATGAGGTGACTGTTAGGCCAATCGCAGGGACTCGCCCGCGTGGTGACACTGAAGAAAAAGATCAAGCCTGGGAAAAAGAATTGTTGGCTGATCCTAAAGAATTAGCAGAGCATTTAATGTTAATTGACTTGGGGCGCAACGATGTTGGACGTGTGGCACAAGTCGGTAGCGTCGAGCTAACAGAAAAAATGTTAATCGAACGCTATTCGCATGTGATGCATATAGTGTCGAATGTTCGTGGTCAGCTCAAAGATAAATTGAGCGCAATGGATGTGTTGCGTGCGACCTTTCCGGCAGGGACTGTCTCAGGAGCGCCGAAAATTAGAGCCATGGAAATTATCGATGAGTTAGAGCCGGTGAAACGTGGGGTTTATTCTGGTGCAGTGGGATATTTATCCTGGTCAGGTAATATGGACACGGCAATTGCTATTCGCACTGCAGTGATCAAAGATCAGATGCTGAGTATTCAGGCGGGGGCTGGAATTGTGGCTGATTCAGTGCCTGCCTATGAATGGAAAGAGACTATGAATAAAGCA
>VAOX01014536.1_pt1 | contig 17477 bp, 15 predicted proteins | sample 3393891 | NCBI WGS metagenome assembly VAOX01 (sample SAMN08290429, study PRJNA428436) | hydrothermal vent metagenome | isolation source: Deep-sea hydrothermal vent chimney | place: Indian Ocean: Southwest Indian Ridge | depth 2822 m m | reverse complement strand
GGGGGTCCTTTTTTCTTAAAGTTGGCGGGGGTTATACTTTCCCCAACCGCCGCAGGCAGGACAACGCCAATAAAAATGCCTCGCCATAAAACCGCATGTATCGCAACGGTAAAAAGCAAGGCGCTGCGTATGATCATGAACCAGATTTTTGATTAATTGTAGATCTTGACGTCGCTCTGGAGTCGCGCCGGGTAGTTGGATATCCAACAACGTATCCAACCCTTGCAACGATGGATTACGGCGAACTTCATCACGCACCAAACGGTAGGCAAATTCGCTGCCATGGTGTTCCTGTGCCAAATGGTAGGCGATATCTAGCATATCTTGGGAAAAATGTTTGGCCAGGTAGCCACGCAACAAATCCAAGCATTCGTCCGGTCGGCCCAACGCCAGGTAGCTGGTAACCAGTTTTTCTCCGGCTAACGATAGATACGACAATGCTTGCATTTCTATCTGCCGCCAAATAGTAATTGCCGCCTCGTGACACCCAGCTGTGACCTCCATATCTCCTAGCATGAGGATCGCTCGAACACATTCGCGACGTTTTTTAAGAGCTTCAGTTAGTGAATGTCGCGCTGCCTCCAAACGCCCATCGATAATCTCGGCCGTAGCCCGCTCGCAATAAAACTGAGCGATTTCCTTCTGGTAAGGTTTAGCAGACACCTCAGCCAACTGCTGAGCCGTTGCTATCGCTTGATCCCATTCCCGTTCTTGTTCATAGATCACCAGCAACTGGTGAAGCGCGGCAGGCCCATGCTGGCTTCCCTGTAATTGCACCAACAGTTGCTCAGCCCGGTCGAAAAGACCTGCCTTAAAATAATCTTGTGCCAATTCATAAAGCACGGATGAACAATCGTCCTCCGTCGTATCGGTGCGATCCAACAAACTCTGGTGCATACGAATCGCACGTTCCACCTCGCCACGACGGCGAAACAAACTGCCAAGAATGAATTGAAGCTCAACAGACTCGGTATCCCGGTTGGCAACTTCGATAAACGCCTCCACCGCTTTGTCCGGCTGTTCATTGAGTAAAAAATTAAGTCCCCTGAAATAAGAGACGGGAAGTACACGTGACTCGGACAGCAAATGCTTGATATCGATTCGTGCCGCCAACCAGCCAAGGCCAAAAAATAACGGGAATGCCAATAACCACCAATACTCGAAATTTATCATGGCCCCGTTATGGCAGGCGGGTGGCAGCAACGCACACACGCCATCACGTGGATTTTCCTTGTCCCGATTGCGCCACTTGCCGCCGCAAATCCCGTTTCAACGCCAGCAAACGCCGTTTTTGCCGGAAAACATAGCCCAGGCTAGCAACCATTCCCACCACGGCGCCCAGCATAAATGACAACAAAACCACCAGGATCAATGGAGTATGCCACTGAAACCCCAAGTAGTAACTCACCGTGACATATCCACTGTTTTTGACAGCGAAGCCTAACACCAACAGAAATAGGAGCATCCCTAGCAGCCAGAATAGCAAGCGCTTCACTTGTTGCCTCTGCTTTCATTCGTTAACTGCAAGTATGGCCATAATCCACCATACCGCCAATATCATGAAAAAGGCGGCACAATCTTACGAGAATGCCGCCATGCCAACACCTTTTCCGCGAACTAGGCTATCCTTTTATAATCTACGCGTTCCCGCAATTCTTTGCCCGCTTTGAAATGAGGAACATACTTTTCCGGCACGTTCACTTTATCCCCTGTTTTCGGATTACGGCCAATACGTGGTGGCCGATAATTCAGGGTAAAGCTACCAAATCCTCGAATTTCAATTCGCTCTCCGCTGGCCAGATTTTCCGCCATCGCATCCAGAATTGTCTTGACTGCCAATTCAGCGTCCTTCGCGACCAAATGAGAATGCCGTGACGTCAGTCCGCCAATCAATTCGGATTTTGTCATACTTTCCTGCTTCCTTAATTATTGCTCGGCGTTCTTGACGTCCAACTTAGCTTTCAATAACGCACCTAAGCTAGTGGTTCCTGCATTTCCCGCACTTTGTTCGCTGGTGAGTTTCCGCATGGCTTCAGAATCGTCCGCCATGTCCTTCGCTTTGACGGACAAGTTGATTGAGCGGTTCTTACGATCAACATTGATGATTTTTGCTTCAATCGAATCACCTTCTTTGAGATGATTACGAATATCCTCTACCCGGTCGCGGGAAAACTCGGAAGCGCGCAAATAGCCTTCCACGCCATCTGCCAACGTAATAACTGAGCCCTTCGCATCAAGAGTACTGACGACTCCTTTAACAATTACTCCCTTATCATTGATGGCAATATAGCTACTGAAAGGATCGCCATCCAACTGTTTAACACCTAGCGATATCCGCTCACGCTCGGCATCGATGGACAACACTACCGCCTCGACTTCGTCGCCTTTTTTATAGTTGTGGACAGCGTCATCACCTGACTGACTCCAAGACAGATCAGAAAGATGAACCAAACCGTCGATCCCTCCGTCAAGCCCAATAAACACGCCAAAGTCCGTGATGGATTTAATTTGGCCACAAACCTTCGATCCCTTCTGGTAGTTGGCGGCGAACTCGTCCCACGGATTCGACTGACATTGCTTCATACCAAGAGACAAGCGGCGACGGCCTTCGTCAACTTCCAGAATCATGACCTCGACTTCATCACCCAATTGAACCACTTTGGCGGGATGCACATTCTTGTTGGTCCAATCCATCTCGGAAACGTGCACCAAACCCTCGATACCTGGCTCAATTTCAACAAAGGCACCATAGTCGGTCAAGTTAGTCACTTTGCCGAACAACCTGGTGCCCGTCGGATAGCGACGGCTCAAATCAACCCATGGATCATCACCCATCTGTTTAAGGCCCAACGAGACACGGTGTTTCTCTTGATCGAACTTGAGCACCACGGTCTCCAGTTCGTCACCAACACCGAGAACTTCTGAAGGATGCTTCACCCGGCGCCATGCGAGGTCGGTAATATGCAATAACCCATCAATGCCGCCCAAATCCACAAAAGCACCGTAATCAGTAATATTTTTAACAATACCCTTAACCACCAAACCTTCTTTGAGGTTCTCCAGCAACGCTTGACGCTCGGCACCCAGGTTCGCCTCCAACACCGCCTTGCGTGAAACCACCACGTTGTTACGTTTGCGGTCCAGCTTAATGACCTTGAACTCCATCTGTTTGCCTTCGAAAGGCGTCGTATCTTTGACCGGGCGGGTATCCACCAATGAACCAGGAAGGAAGGCGCGAATACCATTCACCATGACCGTCAAACCACCTTTGACTTTGCCATTAATAACACCGCTTACCAGTTCTCCTTGTTCCATCGCGGATTCCAGCATTTGCCAAGTGGCAAGCCGTTTCGCCTTTTCTCGTGACAGACGGGTAGAACCGTAACCATCCTCGAGTGCGTCAATGGCAACACTAACAAAATCGCCAGGATGGACTTCGATCTCACCGGCGTCATTACGGAACTCATTAGCTGAAATAACACTTTCAGACTTCAATCCCGCGTTAACCACGACTTCCTGTTCGTCTACAGAGAGTACTTCAGCGGTAATGACTTCGCCGATGCGCATTTCCTGGCGAGTCAAGCTTTCTTCAAAAAGGGCGGCGAAACTTTCGTCACTAGCGGCTGTTACAGAGGCAGTTGTAGGCATATCGAATTAAATACTCATATAAGAAATCCGTCTCTTAACTATATGAAGATGGAAGACGGTGTTCGTTTCGTTAAACAAAAAAACATAGGTCAAGCACCTCTCGACCTATGCTACCGGGCACGACACAACGACCTGATATCTTGCCAGCACCGCAGCAACCACGGCTTCAATGGTAAGGGTACCGGTATCAAGGAAGACAGCATCATCGTAAATTTGCAGCGGCGCAACGCCACGCGACTGATCCCGCGCATCACGCTGATTTATGTCCTGCAAAATATGCGCAAGACTAGCATGCATTCCTTTTTCTATCAACTGTTTATACCGGCGACGCGCGCGCTCCTCAGCACTGGCGGTCAAATAAACTTTAAGCATCGCGTCTGGAAATACGGTAGAGCCCATATCCCTGCCGTCGGCAACAAGCCCAGGCGGCAGGCGAAATGCCCGCTGCCGTGCCAATAATGCCTGGCGAACAGCGGGAAAAATCGCAATGCTCGAGGCCACTTCACCACACCGCTCACTACGAAGAACATCTCTCACGCACGTGCCATCCAGCCAGACATCATCATTATCAAAGACAACATCCAGCTTTTCCGCCAATGCGGCCAACGCTGCTTCTGCGTCGAGCGCAACGCTATGACGTATAGCGGCCAGCGCAACCAACCGATAAAGCGCACCACTATCCAGATAGTGAAATGCTAACGCGCGTGCTACCAGCCGCGCCACCGTTCCCTTACCTGACGCGGAGGGGCCATCTATGGCGAGCACCGGAATATTCTGGCCTTTGTTACACATAGTTTATCCAGTTATCCAACCGGACGCGCAGCACCGATGCGTCATTCGGTGTGTATCGTTAGACCGCAGTGGCGCGCCAAACCGGCAAACCCTGGAAACGATGTGGCAACATTGGCACAATCGCGAATCGTTACGGCTCCACTCGCCCGCAACGCAGCCATGGAAAATGCCATAGCGATACGATGATCACCATAACTATCAATCTCGCCGCCACCATAGAGGCCGCCAACAATACGCATGCCGTCCGCCGTAGGTTCCGCCTGAACACCAAGCGCATGCAACCCATCGGCCATAACTTGGATGCGATCCGATTCTTTCACCCGCAGCTCCTCCGCACCGGTTAAGACTGTCTCCCCCTCGGCGTTGGCAGCAGCAATAAAAATCGCCGGAAATTCGTCAATCGCCGACGGCACTAACCCAACGGGAATAGTTACTCCGTGCAACCGCCTGCCTCGCACACGAATGTCAGCTGTAGGTTCGCCACCTGCCTCGCCCGCATTGAACAATGTAATATCCGCGCCCATCAACCGCAGAATATCTATAATCCCGGTACGGGTTGGATTAACGCCTACATGCCGCAATGTCACGTCCGATCCTGGCGCAATACTTGCGCCCACCAGAAAGAAAGCCGCAGAAGAAATGTCAGCCGGCACATCGATATCGATAGCCTGCAACTTGCCACCGCCAGTGACACAAATCTGGTTATCTCGACGCGTCACCGAGTAACCGAATGCCGCCAACATCCGTTCAGTATGGTCCCGGGTCGGTGTTGGCTCAGTAATGCAGGTATGACCATTAGCGTAAAGTCCCGCCAACAGCATGGCAGATTTCACCTGTGCGCTAGCAACAGGCAATGTGTAGTCGATCGCTGTTAATTGGGCAACGCTATAGATATGAAGAGGTGGACACCCCGCAGTGGCAGTCTCGATGTTTGCTCCCATGCCACCGAGTGGCGTCGCAACGCGACGCATTGGCCGCTGACGCAAACTGCTATCACCGGTTAGAGTGCAATCGAAAACCTGTCCGGCAAGCAACCCGGTGAGCAGGCGCATCGCCGTACCCGCATTACCGCAATCGATATTGCGCGCCGGCGATTTCAGACCACGCATACCGACGCCGTGGACCATAACCACACCAGCATCTGGCCCGTCAATCACCACACCCATCGCACGAAAAGCATCTATCGTTGCCAGCGCGTCTTGCCCCTCAAGGAACCCGGAAATCTTAGTTACCCCTGCTGCAATCGAGCCGAGGATAATTGAACGGTGCGAGATTGATTTGTCACCTGGCACCCGGATGTCGCCAACCAAACGGCCACCTGGCGCTGCGATATAACGCGTCATTATGTATCCTCCTGCGATGAGATTTGATTATCAAGCCAGCCGTTGCGCGCCGTCCTCGCTCGATCGAAGATCGCCGCCAGGACCGTGCCATCTTCCGCCGCCAGTGCTTGGCGTAAATGGTCAATTTGACTGCGGTAGCCATCAAGTTCTCGGAGCAACGCATGCCGGTTGGCCAAACAAATATCGCGCCACATTTCGGGAGAACTACCAGCAATCCTGGTAAAATCACGAAAGCCGCTCGCCGCATAATGAAACAATTGGTCAGCGTTTTCCCGACAGGCAATTGCCTCCACCAAGGCAAACGACAGCAAATGCGGTAAATGACTAACCGCGGCGAATACCTGGTCGTGTGTCTCGGGTGACATTTGCGACACGGTAGCACCACAGGCTTGCCATAGCGCGCCCACTTGCGCTACTGCGGCAGGATCGGTTTCAGGCAATGGCGTCAACACCACGTCTTTACCCTGAAACAACGCTGCTTGCGCCGCGCCCACACCGCTTTGCTCGGCGCCAGCGATGGGATGGCCTGGTACAAACGCCGGTAACCGTCCGGCCAAGTGCTGGCGCGCCAGCGCCACCACGTCGTTCTTGGTGCTGCCAACATCAGTGACGACCGCATTCTCCGGTAGGTGCGGTGCGATTTGCGCCAACACGCCGGCCATCTGGCCGACTGGCACAGCGAGCAACACAAGGGAAGCATCCGCTACGCCATGCGCATAATCATGTGCCACATCGTCAACTACGCCGCGCGTCAACGCCAGCGCCAAATTTTCTGATGTACGCCCAATCCCGATGATACGACCGACCTGCTTCGCCCGCCGCAACGCCAAGGCCGCAGAGCCACCAATCAGTCCAACACCGACAATGGCCAGTTGATCAATCATTGGCCACCCCAGCAAATCACATATCCCTCCCGATCGCGTGTGCGACCCGTCGCAGTGTCACCATGAGATCAGCCAATTCCTGGGGGTTAAGTGCTTGATCAGCGTCGCACCACGCCTCGCATGGATGCGGATGCATTTCAATCAACAGGCCATCGGCGCCGACCGCCACCGCCGCCCGTGCCAGTGCGGGCACCATCCACGCCTTACCGCCAGAATGAGACGGGTCAATAATTACTGGCAAATGCGTTTCCCTTTTCAGCACGGGAATAGCCGTCACATCTAGCATATTACGATAAGCTGTCTCGTAGCTGCGCACGCCACGTTCACAAAAAATAATATTGTGATTGCCGCCAGCAGCGATGTATTCAGCTGCCATCAACCATTCCGAGATAGTTGCCGACATGCCACGCTTCAAGATAACGGGCTTATCCACTCTGCCGACTTCTTTGAGCAAGTCAAAGTTTTGCATGTTGCGCGTGCCAATCTGAATTACATCGACCCCGTATTCGAGAAAGGTATCGATCATACGCACATCCATCAACTCGGTAACCATCGGCAGCCGCTGTTTTTCCGCCGCTTGACGGAAAATAGCGAGCCCTTCCACACCGTGGCCTTGAAAAGCGTAAGGGCTGCTACGTGGTTTAAATGCGCCGCCACGCATTAATCGGCAACCAGCCTCGCTGACCTGTCTGGCAGCCGTATCCATCTGGTGCTGCGTTTCCACCGAACACGGGCCACCAATCACCTGTATTGTGTTGCCGCCCAACGATACGCCTCGAATATCAATCACGGTATCCTGAGGATGCCACTCCCGCGCCACAATTTTATAGGGTTTAACAACATGTATCGCCTGCTCAACACCTGGCATCGCGCCAAACAATCCTGGCTCTAATTTACGCTCGTCGCCGATAGCGCCGATCACAGTGCGTTCGATGCCACGAGAAACGTTGACGTCGAGGCCAAATTCACGAATTTTCCGTGCTACTGATTCTTTTTGCAATTCCGTCGCGGACCGCTCCATTACAATAATCATCTCAACTCCTCAAGCCCTTGTTCCAAGGCTTGTAAAAATTTCGCATTTTCATCTTTCAATCCGATACTTACCCGCAAAAATTCCGGCAGACCATAGTTCGCCACAGGCCGCACGATAACTCCTCGCCGCAGCAAACTGCGATAAATCGCGTCAGCATCGCCAACCCGGTAACTCACAAAGTTACCGTGGGAATGAATAAAATCGAGGCCAAGTGCGCGTAATCCCGCGGTTAACTGTGCCATTCCTGCTACGTTCACCGCCAAAGCTTGATCTAAATGCGCGGCATCATCCAGCGCAGCAATAGCAGCGGCCTGCGCCAAGCTATTGACGTTAAACGGCTGGCGAACTTGATTCAACAATTGCGCCACTGCAGGATCAACCACGGCGTAACCCCCCCGCAGCCCCGCCAAACCATACGCTTTGGAAAATGTGCGAATTACCACGAGATTAGGAAATCGGCCCAGCCAGCCAATCGCATCACCACGCACTGCTGGAGCCAAGTACTCATAGTAGGCTTCATCCAACACCACTAAAACGGTAGCTGGCAATCGTGTCAGGAAATCCAGCAATGCCTCCGCTGACAACAAGGTTCCAGTTGGGTTGTTGGGATTGGCGATAAATACCACTCGCGTGTCGCTATCGACCGCCGCCAGCATATCCGCCAAGCTGTGACCGTAGCCATCGGCCAGCGCAACAATGCCACGAGCACCCACCGCTTGGATAATTAATGGATAAAGCGCAAATGCGTGCTGTGAATAAACGGCGCTACTGTCTCTGCCGAGAAAAGTGCGCGCGACCATTTCCAATACGTCATTGGAGCCATTACCCAAGACAACTTGCTCTACCGCCACACCCAGGCGCTCGGCCAACACGGCCTTGAGCGCATAACCGTTACCGTCGGGGTAACGCGCCAGTGCCAAAAAGGTGTTTTCTATCGCTGCTAGTGCCAGAGGACTGGGGCCTAGCGGACTTTCGTTGGAAGCTAGCTTAACAACATCAACCAGCCCCAATTCCCGCTCCAAATCAGCAATCGGTTTGCCTGGTCGATATGGCGTAAGCGCCTGAATATAAGGCGGCACAAGATCACGAAAAAACATCGAATTCTACCTGCGAAAACATCAAAATAGACCTAATCATGCCAATAATTTTATTGCTACAGTGCCGCCGCTGGATAAGAACCGAGTATCCGGAGAAAAGACGATTTTTCCTTAAGTTCGGCAAGCGCCCGCGCCACTTTCTCGTCCTGACGATGGCCCTCAATATCGATAAAAAAAACATACTCCCACAAGCCGGTGCGAGAAGGACGCGACTCCAACCGAGTCATGCTCACCAAGTGCCGCGCCAGCGGTTCAAGCAACGAATATACGCTGCCAGGGCAATTTTTTGCCGACATCACCAATGATGTTTTATCGCGCCCGGAAGGTGCGGCATCACTGGCTCCCATAACCAAAAAACGGGTGGTATTATTAGATCGGTCCTCAATGTTACGTGCAACCGTATGCAAGCCATACCGCTCACCGGCAAGATCACTAGCGATTGCCGCACTGTCAGCATCTTCTGCCGCTAAGCGCGCTGCTTCGGTGTTACTCACCACCGAGACGCGCTCCACGCCCGGCAGGTGGGCATTCAACCATTCACGACACTGCACGAGTGATTGGGCATGAGAATAAAGCCGCCGCACCGCGTCCAAATGGTTTTGCTTACGCAACAGACATTGATTAACTCGTAAGTTAACTTCACCACAAATTTGGAGCGGACTCTGCACCAGCAAATCCAGCGTGACACCTACCGCCCCACCGCTGGAGTTTTCTACCGGCACAACACCATAAGCCACCCCGTCGACATCAAGACAGTGAAATATTTCGTCAATCGAGCTACAAGAAACAGTTTTTGCCGCCTGACCGAAATGTTTGATCGCCGCTGCCTGGCTGAACGTCCCTTCTGGCCCCAGATAGGCAATTTGCAGAGGCTGCTCTAAGGCAAGGCAAGCCGACATAATTTCACGAAACAAACGTGCCACTGTATCACCAGACAACGGGCCGGGGTTCTGCGCCCGGAGCCGGTTAAGAATTTGCGCCTCGCGCTCCGGGCGGTAGATGGCGCCGCGCTTTAAGCCGCCAATCGCCGCCGCGTTGGTGGCGCGCTCGCTGATGAGGTGCAGCAATTCGTCATCAATTGCATCGATGCGAACGCGATGTCGCTGTAATTCTTCGCTCATAAAAACCTACCTGACAGTCTATCATCGACGGAAAATAAGCCATCAGCGTCCCAGGAACAACCGCCACAACGGTACAATACATCCCGACATCCTGAGCGAAAAATACCAAGTGGAGACAATGCGACAAGAGCCAACCACCCGCTCAACCGAGAAAATGAAGCCGCACACCACCGCCGTCTCGACGCATACTCAGCAGGCAGATCACTCAGCCACGAAAATATGGCCGCATCTTGCGTGTAAACATGACCGTTATCAATCATGAGTTTTTTCAAATTCCAGCATGAAGTCGATTAACGCATTAACACCATTAGACGGCATTGCGTTATAAATTGAAGCACGCATCCCACCAACAACGCGGTGACCTTTCAACTGTACCAAACCACAAGATTTTGCTTGTTTGAGAAAAACTTCGTCCAGCGCGGCATTCTTCAGTGTGAACGGCACGTTCATCCTGGAACGGTCAGCCTTCGCCGTAGAACAATGGTAGAAGTCGCTATCATCGATAACCGCGTACAAACGCGCGGCTTTTTCGATATTACGCCGTTCTATTTCTGCTATTCCGCCCAAGTGCTTGAGCCATTTGAATACCAATCCGGCGATATAGATCGCGTAGGTCGGTGGCGTGTTATACATCGACGCATTATTTGCGTGCACCCTATAATCGAACAACGTAGGAGTCCCTGGCAAAACCTCGCCGAGCAAATCGTCACGCACAACAACGATCGTCAGCCCAGCCGAACCAATATTCTTTTGCGCACCGGCATACACCAGACCATAGCTACTCATCGCCACCGGCCGAGATAAAATATTGGACGACATATCCGCCACTAGCGGTACACCATCGGTATCCGGCACCCAGTTGAACTCCACACCGTCAATCGTCTCGTTAGGTGTGTAATGCACATATGCCGCACGGGGGTCAAGCCGCCACTGCGTTTGGGGTGGTATCGAGCGAAAATCATCCGCTTCTGCCGACGCCGCGACATTGACCGTGCAGTAACGTTGTGCTTCTCGGATGGCTTTCTCTGACCATTGACCGGTACTCACGTAATCAGCGCATCGTTTGCCGCGCAGCAGATTCATCGGCACCATGGTGAACTGACTGGATGCGCCGCCTTGCAAAAACAGCACCTTATAGTTAGTGGGAATCTGCAACAAATCACGCAAATCACGCTCAGCCTGGGCAACGATTTCCATGAATTCCTGGCCGCGATGCGTCATTTCCATCACCGACATACCACACCCCTGCCAATTCAGCATTTCCTCCTGTGCTTGCACCAACACTTCCTGGGGTAAGGCGGCAGGACCAGCGCTAAAATTATAAACTCGTTCCATCCTTACTTCCTTTAGCAGCGCCATCCGGCCAGAAAGCCAACAGCCTCAACTATTCGTCATCCTCGCTATCGGTCTCCACAATCCGTTGCAGGCCCGCTAGTTGTTCATCCTTGTCCAAGGCGATCAATGTCACACCCTGCGTCGCGCGACCCATTTCACGAATTTCCTTAACTCGAGTACGGATCATCACGCCGCCCGTAGTAATCAGCATAATTTCATCCTCGGTACTCGCCAAAGTGGCCGCAATCACCTTCCCATTACGCGCGGTGGTCTGAATCGCCACGACGCCCTGAGTGCCACGACTATGGCGGGCGTATTCCTTAATCGGTGTACGCTTGCCATAGCCATTTGCTGTCGCCGTCAACACCGTCTGATTCTCATCTTCCGCCACCAATAGCGCGATAACCAGCCGCCCCTCACCCAGCCGCATACCTCGCACACCACGTGCACCCCGACCTGTCGGCCGCACATCCGCCTCGCTAAAACGTACTGCCTTACCACCGTCAGAAAACAGCATCACATCATGGGCACCATTGGTAATCGCCACTCCCACCAAGTAATCATCCGCATCCAAACCCACAGCAATAATACCGCTAGCGCGAGGACGAGAAAAATCTGACAGTGGCGTTTTCTTAACAACCCCACGAGCGGTTGCCATAAACACATAGCGGTTATCATCAAAGTGCTTCACGGGCAGCACTGCGTTAATCTGCTCACCCTCGCCAATCTGCAATAAATTAACGATGGGTTTGCCACGACTACCTCGACCACCTTTTGGCAGCGCGTAAACTTTCAACCAGTAACCTTGGCCGCGATTGGAAAAAGACAAAATATAGTCATGCGTATTGGCGATAAACAACTGATCGATAATATCGTCTTCTTTCGTCGCCGCAGCTTGTTTACCGCGCCCTCCGCGTTTTTGTGCCCGATAATCGCTGACTGGCTGAGCCTTGATATAACCGGTACGAGAGAGCGTCACGACCATTTCCGCCGGCGTAATCAAATCCTCAATACTGATATCTTGTGCCTGAGCGATAATTTCACTGCGCCGCTCATCGCCGAATTGCCGTTTGACCGCATCCAGATCATCACCGATCATATCGGTAACCCGCCCTGGCCGCGCCAGAATATCCAGTAAATCGGCGATTTTACTCATTATTTCCCGGTATTCCGTAACAATTTTTTCCCGCTCTAAACCGGTCAGTCGTTGTAAGCGTAACTCCAGAATCGCCTGTGCCTGAGCATCGGACAAATAGTAGCCGTCATGCTGCAAGCCAAGCGCCGCCGACAACCCATCCGGTCGAGACACGTCACCCTGCGGCAAATGTTGCAACATATCCTCTACCAGGGAAGAACGCCATACGTGTGCGATCAATTGCTGCTTCGCCATCGAAGGTGATTCTGCCGCCCGAATGAGCGCGATCACCTCGTCCACATTAGACAGCGCGACTGCCAAACCTTCCAATACATGGCCGCGTTCACGCGCTTTACGCAATTCAAATACCGTACGCCGCACCAACACCTCGCGCCGGTGACGTAAGTACGCTTCCAACATCTGCTTAAGGTTGAGCAAACGCGGCTGGCCATCCACCAGTGCGACCATATTCATGCCGAAGGTGTCTTGCATCTGCGTTTCTTTGTACAGATTATTCAGCACTACTTCCGGCATTTCGCCCCGCTTAAGTTCGATAACCACCCGCATACCGGATTTATCCGATTCATCACGCAAATCGGAAATTCCATCAATTTTTTTGTCACGCACCAACTCACCGATGCGCGTCAACAGCGTTGCCTTATTCACCTGATAAGGCAGTTCATCGACAATGATCGCCTCACGACTTCCCGTGTCTATCCCTTCGAAGTGAGTCCGGGCGCGCATAATGACCCGACCGCGCCCCGTACGGTACCCTTCGGTCACGCCGACAAGACCATAAATAAACCCAGCTGTAGGAAAATCGGGGGCGGGGACAATCTCGATTAACGCATCAATCGATGTGTCCGGCTGACGCAACAGTGTCAGGCAGGCATCCACGATCTCATTCAGATTATGGGGTGGAATATTGGTTGCCATCCCCACAGCTATGCCGGAGGAACCGTTTATCAGCAAATTAGGAATCTTGGCTGGCAACACCAAAGGTTCATTCTCAGAACCATCGTAATTCGGGCCGAAATCCACCGTTTCCTTGTCGAGGTCCGCCAACAATTCATGGGCCACCTTCGCCATACGAATCTCGGTGTATCGCATAGCCGCCGCATTATCGCCGTCTACCGAACCAAAATTTCCTTGCCCATCCACCAACGGATAGCGCAAAGAGAAATTCTGCGCCATGCGAACGATCGTATCGTAAACAGCGGTGTCGCCGTGCGGATGGTATTTACCGATAACATCGCCCACAATACGCGCCGATTTCTTATACGCCTTATTCCAATCGTTACCCAACTCGTGCATGGCGAACAATACCCGGCGGTGCACTGGTTTCAGGCCATCACGCACATCAGGCAAAGCACGCCCGACGATAACGCTCATTGCGTAGTCCAGGTAGGAGCGCCGCATCTCCTCTTCCAGGCTGACGGGCAGCGTTTCTTTAGCAAACTGATCCATTTACCGGCTTTGAAATATTGAGGAAAAGTTTTGATTCTAGCATGACCGCCCTAGCCGAGCGAATATCCGCCATACGGAAACCTAGAAAACGCCGCCGCTCGGTTTAGATCATAAAAAATTCTCTGCGCCGCCGTGGCGAACAATTTTATGATATATAATGAAATTCGAGTGAATTTGTGATAAAGCGTAGTTAGAGTGCCTTTAACTAGCATACGCACAATTACATTTCAAGTGAAAAAACCTCACCGGAGCGAAGAAACAATGATCGTTTCAAAGACAATCCAATCAAGCATTGTCATGCTTGCCGCCGTCGCAAGCCTAGGCATTACTTTCGTGCAAGCGCACGGCAGCGCTATTAACAGCAACACCGGTTATCTTGTCGACAGCCGCGGCAACGTGGTCAAAAATGATTACGGCCAATGCTGGCGCACCGGCTACTGGACTCCCGCCTTAGCGACCGCGGAATGTGATCCCGCCCTGGCTCCAAAAGCTCCGCCACCACCGCCACCAGCAGCCGTAATTGAGGGTCCAGAAAAACCAGCTTTCCCCAAAGTAACGTTGCAGGCGGAGGCACTGTTCGCCTTCGACAAAGCGGTGCTGCGCCCGCGAGGCCAGAATACGCTGAACGATTTCGTCGCCAAAATGGAAGCACACCCTAACGTTAGACTGCTGCTGGTCACCGGTTATGCCGACCGCATTGGCACCGAAACCTATAACCTCAAGCTCTCCCAGAGGCGTGCCGCCGCAGTAAAACGTTACCTAGTGAGCCAAGGCATAGCGGCCAACCGCGTCCAAACCGTCGGCAAGGGTGAAGCCGACCCTGTCGTCGCCTGTAACGGCATCCGCGGCAACAAGTTGATCCAGTGCTTGCAGCCCAACCGCCGTGTTGTAGTTGAAATCAAAATGCAGCGCCCAATGCACCACTTTTAGTCACTTCACTTGTGCGTTGAGGTACGCCCCGCGTCCTGAATTTTGGAAGCGGGGCTTTCATTTGCCTGTTTAATCCCTGAGAAAACGCATGGCCATCGCCCAAGCACCCATCGACACATTAATCGACGCGCGCTGGATTATCCCCGTCGAGCCAGCGGGCGCTGTACTCGACTATCACAGTCTCGCTGTTGATGATGACAAAATCATCGCATGCCTACCCACCACTGAAGCGCGTACACGCTTCAGTCCGCAACACCACTACACGCTATTGGATCATGCCTTGATCCCCGGATTTATCAACCTACACACGCACGCGGCGATGACGCTGCTACGCGGGTTGGCTGACGACCTCGAACTCATGGAATGGCTGAACCGGCATATTTGGCCAACAGAAGCCAAACACGTTTCCCCGGATTTTGTCTACGACGGCACATTGCTCGCTTGCGCGGAAATGATACGAGGCGGCACCACCTGTTTCAACGACATGTATTTCTATCCTGAGGCAACGGCTCAGGCGGCGCTAACCGCAAAAATGCGTGCCGCCGTGGGTCTTATTGTCATCGAAATGCCCACCAACTACGCCGCTAACGCCGACGATTACCTTCGCAAGGGACTCGCGATACGTGATCAATACTGCCATGAATCGTTACTCAACTTCACCTTGGCTCCTCACGCCCCCTACACTGTTGGCGACCAAACCTTCAGCAAACTGCTAACTTACGCTGAGCAACTAGAGCTGCCGATTCATATCCACCTTCATGAAACCCGAGCAGAGATTGAGCTCAGTCTTGAGCAATACCATCTTCGCCCGATCCAGCGTCTGCATAACCTAGGGCTACTCGGCCCTAACTTAATCGCAGTGCACGCCGTTCACCTCACTCAAGATGAAATCCATTTGCTGGCGCAGCAGGGTTGCCACGTTGCTCACTGCCCCGCCTCCAATCTAAAACTAGCTAGCGGCATCCCACCCACTGCAGAAAAAATCGCCAACAAAATAAATGTCGGCATTGGCACTGACGGCGCGGCCAGCAACAACCGGCTGGACATGTTCGCTGAAATGCGGCTGGCAGCGCTGCTCACCAAAGGAAAAAGCGGTAATGCCACTATACTCTCCGCGCATGAGGCTTTACGCATGGCCACCTTGAACGCCGCGCGCGCGCTCGGTATCGATGCCAACACCGGCACATTAGTGCCAGGCAAAGCGGCAGATATCACCGCAGTCAATTTGGCTACTTTGGAAAGCACGCCGTGCTACCAAGTAATATCCGATCTCGTCTACGCTGCGGGACGTGAACACGTTAGCCACGTTTGGGTAAATGGCAAACTGTTATTGGACGAGCGGCGGTTAACCACACTCGATCTACCGGGGCTACTCCGCACTGCCGCTATGTGGCGAGAGAAAATCACTGACCACTAGGCGCGTACTTCCTCTTTTTCCATTGATCGTATTATGGTTAAATGCACACTATGAATGTCGACCCCGCTGAAATTAGCAAATTCACCCAACTAGCCCACCGTTGGTGGGATCCCAATGCCGAGTTCAAACCACTCCACGATATCAACCCGCTACGTCTTGATTACATCGACAACCTCGCCACATTAGCGGGAAAAGCTGTGCTCGATGTTGGCTGTGGCGGCGGCATTCTGGCAGAAAGCATGGCGGCACGCGATGCCCAGGTCACCGGTATCGACATGAGTGAAAAGGCACTAAAAGTTGCCAAACTTCACGGACTGGAAAGTGGCATCCCAGTAAATTACCGGCAGACGGCCGTCGAATCGCTGGCCGAAGAAGCGCCCGGTAGTTTCGACATCGTCACCTGTATGGAAATGCTGGAGCATGTGCCTGAACCAGCTAGTGTTGTCCAAGCATGCGCCACGCTGGTCAAGCCCGGTGGCTTTGTGTTTTTTTCTACTTTGAATCGTAACCCAAAGTCCTACCTATTCGCGGTGATCGGCGCAGAATATCTGCTCAACTTGCTGCCACGTGGCACCCATCGCTATGACAAATTTATTAAACCATCAGAATTAATCCGTTTTTGCCGGGAATCAAAATTGAACCTCGTTGACCTCAGCGGTATGCGCTACAACCCTTTCGATAAAACTTATTCTCTAGGTAAGGATGCTAGCGTCAACTACTTACTCGCTTGCCAGCACTGATGGTGCGCGCTGTTCTGTTTGACCTCGATGGTACCTTGGCAGACACCGCGCCCGACTTGGGAGACGCGCTCAATCTGCTGCGCCAACGTCGCCACCTGCCACCACTGGCACAATCCGTCATTCGCCCACAAGCCTCTCATGGTGCACGCGGCCTGCTGCGCATCGGGTTCGGCCTCAGTCCGGAGGACAAAGACTTTCCCGTACTGCGGGAAGCGCTGTTGGAAGCTTACGCTGCCAATCTCTGTCATCGTACCCGGCTATTTCCAGGCATAAACGCCCTATTACATCAGCTGGAACAACACCGCACCCCTTGGGGCATCGTGACCAACAAGCCGGCGCGATTCACCCAACCGCTGATTGATCAGCTTGGCTTGGCGCAACGGGCGGCCACGGTTATCAGTGGCGATAGCTGCACCCATCCCAAACCCCATCCGGAACCAATGCATTGCGCCAGCCGGGAAATGGATATTCCCGCCGCGGAATGCCTATACGTCGGTGACGCTCAGCGCGATGCCGAGGCTGCCTTAGCGGCGGG
>VAOX01059380.1_pt1 | contig 17494 bp, 10 predicted proteins | sample 3393891 | NCBI WGS metagenome assembly VAOX01 (sample SAMN08290429, study PRJNA428436) | hydrothermal vent metagenome | isolation source: Deep-sea hydrothermal vent chimney | place: Indian Ocean: Southwest Indian Ridge | depth 2822 m m | reverse complement strand
GAGGGTGGCTGGCGTAATAAAAAAGCAAGTGAATGGCCCAGTCCTTCGCGCGTTTTTTTATATAGTTAGACACCCTCCCAGATGTACAATTTGAGGTGTAGTGTCTTCACCGAACGGGTGAATGGAGGTATTATATAATACACAATATTCTCAACCACTTAGCGCATTATTGCGCGGTCAACTGATTAATCTAGGATTAATTTAGGTTTAAGTGCGGCGTATATTTTAGTGCGATAGATCTGGAAAAGTCATGGCTACAATAAAATTCACTCTTTCGGGGTTGTGATGTACTGATATCGTGAATGCCAGGGCATAAGAACGGGTGTTGGCAGATTATAATTAGCTGGTAATAGTCAGTTACTCACATTTAATTCGTACATCGAACTGTTTTTTCGAGTAAGCAGAGGCTGGTTTTTTGCGGGATAAATTGTGTGGAAATACGGGTCGGTGAAAATTTTGCCAGTTATTTAAGTAACATTTTTTCGAGGGGTGAACGGTGTATTAAAGCGCGTAATTTTAAAATGAGTATAATAAAGTCTCATGACAATTATGAACTATAAAGACAGGCTATAAAGTACGTGGTGCTGTATTACCCTGTGTTAAAAATTACAGCGCAGTCCATGCGCTGTCAAAAATAGTTACATAGCCGAAGCCATGTAACAGGTTGCATAGCTAATGTAATGAATTTGTCATGTAAGGTATGTATCTATCTGCACACAATGGTTAAATATTTTGTGATTATTCAGTTTGCTTTGTTGCAGGTCAAAAATTATGGGTAATTGTGTGAATAATAGACTAAAACAGCTGACAAATTTTTAATAGCTCGTATGTGCTTATCGGCACATAATAGTTAAATATTTCCTGTTTTCTTTTTTGCTTTTCTAACAGGAAACATATTGTCCGGCCACAGGATTGAGCGTAAGTTATTGAAAAATAAATTTTATAATAGAGGTGCCCTAATGTGTGACTTTGCTCATGGAGTGAACAATGCTATATCTCAATGTATTTGTTTAACGTGTTTTAAAATAATTCAGACTGTTGGGCTATGATTATTTTCTGCTGTTATTTAAGGGTATTTAGATTCTGGATAGTTAGAATTTGTTGAGCAGGCTTTTGCTGTAAAAAAATTACAGCGCATCCCTGTGCTGTCAAAAATAGTTACATAACCAGAGTTATGTAACAGGTTGCGCGGCTAATGTAATAAATTTGTCATGTAAGGTATGTATCTATCTGCACACAATGGTTAAATATTTTTCTGATAGTGGGGTTTGTGCTGTTTCAGATAGATAATTCCGGGTAATTAAGCTGAATTAATCAGCTGGCCGCGCAATAATGCTGTGGCTCTTTAAGTAGGGCCACTCTGTTTATCTGGTGGCGCGGAGTCTGGCCAGCGACATGCTGGAGGTCAGGCTCCAGATGGCTGGGGTTCAGAAAACCACTGCAAGCCTCTGGCAGAAGACAGTTCGATGTGTCCGCGTGAAAGCTTTATGCAATTCTGACGTTCAAATTCTTTTAGTATACGGCTAATAACTTCACGGGTGGTGCCAAGCTCATGGGCAATTTCCTGGTGGGTTACCTTTAGAAGAGGCCCTCTGTTTCGTTCAAACAGGCTTCCAAGTAAACAGGCAAGGCGCATGTTCAGGTGGTTGAATGAGGTTTGCTGGATAATGTAGATAGTCTCGCAGAGACGCTCAGTCAGGGTGCAGAAAATGTAGTTACGAAAGGTTTCAGAGTTGTTCATAACACGTTTAAAGTCTTCAGGGCTGATAACAAGCGCTTTCATGCTGGATTCAGTTGTGGCGATGGCGTTAAATGATTTGTTTTTGAGCAGGCTGTTCAGGCTAAGTATGCACAGGTCGCCAGCTTCAATACGATACAGGGTTTTTTCTCGACCATCTTCGGCGGTCTGATAAACCCTGATAGTCCCATCAAGAATAAGCATGAAATTATTACAGATGGTGTCGTCGCTGAAAAGGGTGGTCTCAGGGGGGGCCTCAAATACCCTGGCATGGGTAATTGTGCTTTGCCACTCTGCGTCATTTATATCGCCCAACTCAGGATAGGCGTCTTTAATTTCCTGAAAGCGGCTAGACTCGGGGCTGCCTGGAGGAGATTTTCGGGTATCAAAAAACTGCATAATAACCACCTGGGGTATTGCATGGGTGCAATTCTAAATCTGGCTGTAGAGTCAGGGGGAGTAGATTGCCTGAAGCAAAGGTATCATATATGCGCAATAAAAAGCACATAATATGATATTATAAGTGAGCATATACTATTTTTAGCATCACATAAAGAAATTATACTGTGAACGACCTGGCAAAAAAAGCTTTTACTGAGTAACTCGAACAGGTGAGCTTTTGAGTATGTGGTAAGCTTACACACTGGTTCGCCATGTTTTCTGAACTTACAGGGCGGCAAAAGTGTCAATGAACTTACAATTCGGCCATTATCAGACTATCATATCAACAGCAATGAGCAATACCATCAACAGACAATCACGACTTAAACGCTGCGCCAGGCTGATTCTTGGGCTATTTGTGCTGTCACTCATGAATATGGGGATACAGGCACCTGCTCATGGCGTTATGTTGCAGACAATGGATTCTGTTTATTCAGAACAGCATCAGGGCATGATGATGCAGATGGATTTGCAGCATTGTGAGTGCCCACCTGTATTATGTAAGTCGGTTGTGTCACTGGATGATCAGCTCATTGACAGTTTACATATGGTGAGTTTCGCTCACCTGACAAATTTTTGTATTATCTATATTACTGCTGTTGAGGATATCCATCATCAACAGGTATCTTCCCGCCTGAGCTTGCGCAACAGGCTGTATCGCCAGAATAACCCGCCCACGCTCAGTATTACCAGTATCCTGCACCTATAATATTCTGTAGTTTTCAATAAGTTGCCGATGCCATCTGGCATAAGGGCTGCGGTGTATTGTGTGGCATTTCGTTTTTAAATCCTGAAATAAACATTCACAAAGACTGTCAGCTGTAGATTTCAATCTTTATCTTCAGGGTAAATACCTTATTTAATTGCCGAGGAAAAAACGGTATGAGAGTTTCAAAAGCAGGAAAAATACTACGGCTTGTCAGTGTCGTTAGCAGTGTGGTGTTGTCGGGTGCATTAATAGCCGGTTCTGAAATACTGCCTCGGCAAGGCAGCGCAATGGGCATGAGTTTGCAGGCGGCAGAGCAATTTGCATTGCACAGAGATACATTGAGTAAAAGCTTCAGGCGCAACGAGCAGGCGTTTAATGAGCGGGCGGTAGCCGCTGATACCTGGGCAGACCCACGCATTAAGCTGGGTGCGCAGGCAGTGCCTGTCGATTCCTTTGACCTTGAACAGGAAGCGATGACGCAGCTTATTGTGGATTACCAGCAAATGCTACCCCGAGGCGACAGCCTGACCCATGCTTCAGAGTCAATGCAGGCGATGGCACGCACACAGAGTGCGCGGGCACAGCAGCGTGATCGGGTGGTTCTGATGAAGGTGCGCCAGGCCTGGCTGGATGTGGTGTTGCAGAAAAAATCGCTCGATATTATCCTCGCTAACCGTGCGTTATTTGAGCAGATGCTGGATATCTCTCAGGCATTTTATGCCTCAGGTCGCCAGCAGCAGCAGGATGTAGTGCAGGCGGAGCTGGAAATCTCATTAGTGGATGATCGTCTTGAGCGGGTTCGCTCAGAGCTAATCGTTGCTGAGGCGAACCTGTCCAGATGGGTGGGTGAGGAGAATATGTTGCAGGGTGTTGCGGTTGAGCATGCCAATCTACAACTGCCTGATATGCCCGACATGAATAAGCTGATGCAAAAGCTGGACCTCAATCCTGAGCTGGTTGCGATGAGAGAACGGGTGATTACCCAGCAGAAAAAACTGGATCTGGCAGATGATCAGTACAGTCCGCAATGGGGTTTTAATGTTAACTACGGGTTTCGCTCGGGTAATAATCCCGATGGGGGTGAGCGCTCGGATTTTATGACCGCAATGGTGACCTTTGATTTACCGATATTTACGGAAAATAAACAGGATAGAACGGTTTCGGCTGAAAAACAGCGATTGCAGGCCACCCGTTACCAGAAGCTTGATGTCAGGCGAATGCTATTAAAGCGTTTGCAGGCGGTTGTCGGCAGGCTGCAAAAACTTAAAGATCGAAATTTGCTGTATAGAGATAAAGTATTGCCGCAGGCAGAGCAGAATGCGGATGTGTCCATGCGGGGTTATCAAAGCGGGGTGGTGGATTTCTTTACTCTGACGCGCGCGCAGGTGACTGAGCTGAATGCGTATCTGGCAAACTTGCAGATTAATGTGGCCTACAACAAGGCTTATGCAGAATTACAATATCTGACTGGAGAAGAATTATGAACGCGTCTGGCAAAATAGTGGCGGCGATTGTCGTTATCGCTGTAGCTTTGGGAACTGGCTGGTACGTCGGGCAGTCTTCTGCGCCAATGAACCGGGAGAGTGCTGTTGAGCATGGTATTAAGCATCAGGATTCGAAGTACCAGTGTCCAATGCACCCGAATATCGTTAAGGATAAGGAAGGCAGCTGCCCGATTTGTGCTATGACACTGATACCGATTGAACAGGAAAAGGCAAGCAAAAAGAAAGAGAAGAAAATTATATACTGGGTGGCGCCAATGGATCCCAATTATCGCCGTGATAAGCCAGGAAAATCTCCGATGGGGATGGATCTGGAGCCGGTTTATTCTGATGGAGATGAGGCGGGGGACAGTGATGAAGACGGCCCGATAGTGAGGATATCGCCCGCGGTTGAAAATCACCTCGGGGTGCGCACAGCCGTTGTTGAATCCGGTAAATTGTGGCGCAGAATAAACACGGTGGGTTATGTGGGGCATGATGAGTCTCGGGTGAGCCATATTCATCTGAGAGTGGACGGCTGGATAGAAAGGCTGGCGGTTGATATTGAGGGAGATCGAGTTAAGAAGGGTCAGCGGTTATTTGATCTGTATTCTCCACAGCTGGTGAATGCAATGGAGGAGTATGTGCAGGCGCTGAGGTCAAAAAATCAGCGACTATCTTCTGCGGCCAGAGAAAAACTGATTTCCCTGGGCATTAGCAACAGGCAGGTTAAGAAGCTGAAAAAAACACGGAAAGTGCCACAGACAATCAGTGTTTACTCGCCTCAGGATGGTATTGTTTCCCTGTTAAAAGTTCGTGAAGGCATGTATATCAAGCCCATGAATGAGGTGATGTCACTGGCGGACTTATCCAGTGTATGGGTGCTGGCAGAAGTGTTTGAAAGCCAGAGTGAGTGGGTGAAGCTCGGCCAGCAGGCGGATGTGACACTGTCTTATATTCCCGGGCGCACCTGGGAGGGTGAAGTCGATTATGTATACCCCAGTCTGGATGCTAAAAATCGAACATTGAGTGTTCGCCTGCGTTTTGATAATCCGGGTGAAATGTTAAAACCAAATATGTATTCCAATGTCACTATTTATGGTGGTGCAAAGCAGAATGTGCTGAGTGTACCTCGTGAGGCACTTATCCGATCAGGGGGTACAGAGCGTTTAATTATTGCCAAAGGGCATGGCCGTTTTGCGCAGCGTGTTGTTGTTGCGGGCATGGAGTCGGGCGATTATATAGAAATTATCTCGGGTGTCAGTGCGGGTGAAACAGTGGTCACCTCATCGCAGTTTCTGATCGACTCTGAGGCCAGTATGAAAGCCAGTATCGCGAGAATGACGGATCCACAGGCTGAGGATGCGCAGCCCGAGAAGGCGGATTCTGCGATGAATATGCCAGCAAAAGGCAAAGGTGTTATAACGGCTTTAATGGCTGGTCACGGTATGATTACCCTGCAACATGAGGCGATTGAAACACTGGGCTGGCCTGAAATGACAATGGACTTTACGACAGAAGAAGGCGTTTCCCTGAAGGGCTTGAGTGTCGGCGATACGGTTGAATTTGAACTGCTGAAATCCGCCGATAGATACCTTATTAGTGCCATTAACCGGCAGGGAGAATAACGATGATTGCAGGTATTATTCACTGGTCAATTCAGAACCGTTTTATGGTGCTGGTGGTGACCCTGATTGTTACGGGCTGGGGTATTTACTCAGTAAAAAATACGCCGCTGGATGCCTTGCCTGATCTGTCCGATGTGCAGGTGATTATTAAAACACCTTATCCTGGCCAGGCTCCCAGAGTGGTAGAGGATCAGGTTACCTACCCGTTAACTACGGCAATGCTCTCTGTACCCAAAGCGGTGAATGTTCGGGGCTATTCCTTTTTTGGCGATTCCTTTGTTTATGTTATTTTTGAAGATGGCACCGACCCCTACTGGGCGCGCTCACGGGTGCTGGAATACTTAAGTCAGGTGGCGAGTAACCTGCCCGCCAGCGCAAAGCCTACCCTGGGGCCGGATGCCACAGGGGTTGGCTGGGTGTATGAATATGCACTGGTTGATCGCACGGGCAAGAATGACCTGGCCCAGCTGCGCTCATTGCAGGACTGGTTTTTAAAATATGAGTTACAAACTGTCTCGGGTGTTTCTGAGGTGGTGACGTTAGGGGGCATGGTCAAGCAGTATCAGGTGGTGCTTGATCCGAACAGATTGCGGGCCTATAACCTGCCCATTGCAAAGATTAAAATGGCCATTAAACGAGCGAATCAGGAAACCGGTGGTTCGGTTATAGAAATGGGTGAAGCAGAGTATATGGTGCGTGCCACCGGCTATATCGACAGTTTGCAGGATTTGCGGGATATCCCACTCGGTGTTAATAAAAATGGTTCGCCGATTTTGCTAAAGGATATTGCCGAAGTAAGGCTGGGGCCGCAGATGCGCCGAGGTATTGCCGAGCTTAATGGAGAAGGTGAGGTGGTGGGTGGAATTATCGTAATGCGATTTGGTGAGAACGCACTGAAAACCATTGCCGCTGTAAAAGCCAAACTCGAAGAGCTAAAACCCGGATTACCTGAGGGTGTTGAAGTGGTTGAGGTTTATAATCGTTCGCAGTTAATTAACCGTGCAGTTGATACATTAAGTACAAAATTATTAGAAGAATTTCTTGTGGTTGCGCTTGTTTGTGCGGCATTTTTATTTCATATGCGCTCTGCACTGGTGGCCATTTTATCTTTACCCGTAGGCATTCTGGGTGCTTTTATCATTATGCACTCACAGGGCATGAATGCAAATATCATGTCATTGGGAGGGATAGCGATTGCGATTGGTGCGATGGTGGATGCCGCCATTGTGATGATAGAAAACATGCACAAGCACATAGAGCATGAGGGCATGAACGATGAAAATCGTTGGGAGCTGGTTGCCAAAGCCGCGACGGAAGTCGGGCCGCCATTATTTTTCTCGTTGATTATTATCACCCTGAGCTTTATGCCGGTATTTACGCTTGAGGCACAGGAAGGGAAGTTATTTGCGCCACTGGCCTACACAAAAACATTTGCAATGGCGGTGTCGGCTGGTTTATCAATTACATTAGTACCTGTATTAATGGGGTATTTTATTCGAGGGCATATTACGCCCGAAAAGAAAAATCCGATTAACAGAGTATTAATGGCAGGATATAAGCCTTTCATTGATATGGTTTTACACTCGCCTGGAAAAGTAGTGGCGATTTCACTGGTGCTGGTGTTAGTGGGCATGTGGCCGGTTACTCAGCTGGGGTCGGAGTTTATGCCGGATCTGGACGAAGGTGATTTAATGTATATGCCGACCACTTTTCCTGGCATATCAATCGGTAAGGCGCAGGAAATATTGCAGCAAACGGACAAGTTAATAAAAAGTGTACACGAAGTGAAATCGGTGTTTGGTAAAATTGGCCGTGCAGAAACCGCAACAGACCCGGCACCTCTCACGATGATTGAGACAACGGTGCAGCTTAAACCCAGGGATCAGTGGCGTGAGGGCATGACCACTGAAAAGCTGAAAAAGGAGCTCACGAATCTGGTTAAATTCCCCGGCCTTACAAATGCCTGGGTTATGCCGATTAAAACCCGTATTGATATGCTGGCTACCGGGATTAAAACCCCGGTGGGTATTAAGGTGGCGGGCGCAGACCTGAGTATTATTGAGGACATTGGCAAGCAAATTGAGAAGGCCGTGTTAACGGTGCCAGGCACGGCCTCGGCCTATTCCGAACGGGTGGCGGGGGGGCGCTATGTGACGATCGATGTTAATCGTCTGGCATCTGCGCGGTTTGGCCTGAATATCGCCGATGTGCATGATGTGGTGAGTATCGCATTAGGCGGGATGCAGGTTTCGCAATCGGTAGAAGGGCTGGAGCGTTATCCTATTAATGTACGTTATCCCCGTGATATGCGGGATTCAATTGACAAATTGCGCAATTTGCCAGTGGTTACCCCATCGGGTGCGCGTATTTCTTTAGGCGAAGTTGCAAGCATTACTGTTGAGGATGGACCGGCGGTGATCAAGAGCGAAAATGCACGGCCCAATGGCTGGACATTTGTTGATATCGAGGGGCGGGATCTGGGGTCTTATGTTGCAGAAGCACAGCGAGTGGTTGCTGAGCAGGTAAAACTACCGGCGGGGTATTCTATTGCATGGTCTGGCCAGTATGAGTACATGGTGCGAGCAAAAGAGCGTTTGTCGGCGGTGGTGCCAGTAACTCTTGGCATTATTATTTTGCTGCTGTATTTAAACTTCCGAAAATTCTCTGAAGTCGCCTTAATCATGGGGACACTGCCCATGGCGTTGATTGGTGGCTTCTGGCTGCTGTATTTGCTGGATTACAATATGTCGGTGGCTGTGGGTGTTGGTTTTATTGCGCTTGCGGGGGTATCGGTGGAAATTGGTGTGATTATGCTGGTGTATTTAAATCAGGCATTGCAATCGTATATTGATAAGGCAAAGCAGGAAAATCGGAAAGTGACATTAGATGAATTGCGCATGGCGGTTGAAGAAGGTGCGCTACTTCGAGTGAGACCTATTATGATGACAGTGGCAACTATTATCGCGGGCCTGTTACCCATTATGTTAGGTACGGGCACGGGTTCGGAGGTGATGCGCAGGATTGCTGCACCGATGGTTGGAGGAATGGTGAGTGCGACAATTCTTACGCTGGTTGTATTGCCCTCCGTATTTTTCCTGATGAAGAAAAAATCGGTATTAGGCGGGAGTTAATAAAGAGGTTAATATAGGTGCTTATAGAGTGATTTTGTAGTGGAGATGAATGATGTCAGATCAATATTATTTTAAAGTGAATGGAATGAAGTGTGATGGATGCGTTGAAAATGTTAAAAAAGCACTAAGCAAATTGCCCGGTGTAGAATCGATAGAAGTTGATCTGGGCTCATCAATGGTGGTGGTGAAGGCCGCGGCCAGTGCCAGATCGATTGGTGATGTGATTGATGAGGCCGGTTTTAATGCGATTTTAATTCCTGAGTGAAGCGTGTAAAAAAATAATGCGGAGGAGTAAAATGGTAGAGCAAAGTATTCGCCTGTCGATATCGGGTATGTCCTGTGCGGGCTGTGTTTCGGGCGTGGAAAATGCGCTTAACAGTGTTGCGGGTGTTGAAACAGCAGCGGTTAATTTTGCAGAGCACACGGCGAACGTTACGGGCAATGTAAGTGCTGATGCACTGGCGCAGGCGGTGAGGGATGCGGGCTATGATGCGGCGGAGCTGACAGCGGGTGAGGCTGCTCAGATAGAAGAAAAAGAGCAGCAGGACTTTTTATATTACAGGCAGTCTATAAAAAAATCACTGGTGGCTGCATTAGTGGGCTTTCCGTTGTTTATTGCAGGCTTACTGGGAGTGTTGCCTGCCGTTGAGTCTGTGGGAGATAAAATATTCTGGTCGGTAACAGGTTTTCTGACGCTGGGGGTTATGCTGTACTCAGGAAAACATTTCTACATTGGAGCATGGAAAGCTTTTCGTATTCATAACGCAAATATGGATACGCTCATTGCGCTGGGAACCGGTACAGCATGGCTTTTTTCGATGTTTGTGCTGGTGCTAACAAGCTGGTTGCCAGAGAGCGTTCAGCATGTATATTTTGAAGCCACAGCGATTATTATCGCCTTAATTAATCTGGGCTCTGCACTGGAAAGCAAAGCCCGTGGTAAAACCTCAGAAGCAATAAAACGCCTGATTGGTCTGCAACCCAAAACTGCACGGGTTATGCGCAATGGTGAAGAGCTTGATATTCCAATTGAGCAGGTCGGGCTGGATGAAACCCTGCGAGTGCGCCCCGGAGAGAAAATTCCGGTGGATGGTAAGATAATCGAAGGTTCATCTTCCATCGATGAATCCATGTTAACCGGTGAGCCGATGCCGGTGTCAAAAAACATCGGCGATGAAGTGGCGGCAGGTACGATAAATAAAACGGGGTCCTTTTTATTTGCATCAACGCGCATAGGCAAGGATACGGCACTGGCCCAGATTATTGGTATGGTGCGCAAAGCCCAGGCGAGCAAACCTGCTATTGGCAGGCTGGTTGATAAAGTGGCATCGGTGTTTGTACCCGTAGTGCTTATTATTGCGGTTATAACGTTTCTCATCTGGTTTAATCTGGGGCCGGACCCGAGCTTCACATATGCGTTGGTGGCGACAATGACAGTGCTTATTATTGCCTGTCCCTGCGCATTAGGTCTGGCAACGCCTATTTCCATTATGGTGGGTGTAGGAAAGGCGGCAGAATCAGGCATTTTAATACGCAATGGCGATGCGCTACAGCAGACCGGTAAACTAACAACGATTGTGCTGGACAAAACCGGCACGGTAACCGTAGGGCATCCAGCAGTTACCGAGATAAAAACATATAATGCAAACACTGAAGAGCAGTGCCTGATTTTTGCAGCAGCAATAGAGTCTTTATCAGAGCATCCACTGGCCGAGGCTATTGTAGACGAGGCTAAAATGCGAAATTTACCGATAAAAAATGCGCAACACTTCTCGGCGGTTGCCGGTCAGGGTGTTATGGCGACTATTGAAAATAGCCGGATATTGCTGGGTAATAGTAAATTAATGCAGCAGCATCAAATAGATGTCAGTGAGTTGAATGAGGAAGTGGAAACACGATCTTCACAGGCAAAAACACCGGTATATTTGGCAGTAAATGGCAAAGCAGCGGCGGTTATAACCATCGCTGATCCGGTAAGGGAGGATTCGAAAAAAGCTATTTTCAGAATGCAACAGATGGGTTTGAAGGTAGTATTGCTAACAGGTGATAATCAGGCCACTGCACAGGCCGTTGCCCACTCGGTAGGTATCAGTGAAGTAATTGCTGAAGTGATGCCGGATGGGAAAGCAGATAAAGTACAGCAATTACAGCGCTCCGGTGACATTGTGGGTATGGTGGGTGATGGTATAAACGATGCGCCTGCATTGGCAGGGGCTGATGTTGGTTTTGCCATCGGTACGGGAACGGATGTAGCGATAGAAAGTGGCGATATAACGCTAATGGGTGGCTCGCTGTATGGCGTGGTTGATGCGATTACAATATCCAGAGCTACGGTGGGTAACATTAAGCAAAATTTATTTGGAGCGTTTATTTATAACACCCTGGGCATTCCTGTTGCAGCGGGTGTTTTATACCCGGTGATGGGCCTGCTATTAAATCCCATGATAGCGGGTGCAGCTATGGCAATGTCTTCAGTTACCGTGGTGACTAATGCTAATCGGTTACGCTATATTAAAATGGCCAGAGAGGGCAGGTTAAAATGATATTTCTGGTAAATGTGATGGGCGTTGTATTGATTGGTGCTATTATGTGGTGGTTCTGGCTTTCAAAAAGCAGTTAATCGTAAGAACTTTATTGCAGATTGTAGTATGGGACGACAGGCATTAATGTAGCATGAAATGGGATAGAGGAATAATGAGCAACAGGAGAATAACATGAATGATAACAGTAATGAGGTGTATGCGCCGCCAAAGGCAGACCTGGCAATAGATACGCAAAGTAGTTACCTTGCGTCCAGATGGAGCCGACTATTTGCATCATTACTGGACTCATTAACCATTTTGGTTGTAACGGTTCCTGCAATGTATTTTACAGGCGGGTTTGATCAGATTATTGCAGGAATTGAGCCATCAATTGTGTACAATCTGTCGATAGCGGCATTAGCTATATTTGTTTTTTTCGTTATTAATGCGAAATTTTTAATTAAAGATGGCCAGACCCTGGGTAAAAAAGTGTTAGGTATCAGGATTGTTGATCTGGAAGGAAACTTGCCGACGATGAAAGGCCATTTACTTAAACGTTATGCAACATACTTCTTGCCAGGGCAGGTACCAATTGCCGGGCAGCTCTTTTCTTTTGTGAATGTACTTTTTATATTTAGTAAGCAAAAACGTTGTATCCATGATCTTTTTGCAGGTACGATGGTTGTTAACTGCTAAGTGCTACCGTTAATTTTAAAGTGGAGAGCTAATGTCCTGGGGCCAGTTTCATTATCTATGTCGAAGATATAATCCATTTAATTCTGCGGGTTCTGATTTGCCGGATACTGATTTTTCATCTGTGCTATCGGCCACCAGGGACAGAAAAAGTACGCGTTTATATGGCAGTGAAATTTCAAAAAAATCAATTGCCGATGAAATACTTACTGCGTTACAGCATTCAGATGATGCTGAACTCATCAGAAAATCAACCTCAATTTATGCGGCTGTAAATTTTGACAGGAGTATAGAGGAGCCGGTTAAGCTCAGGCGTGTCATCACATATCTTTCGTTTTTGACAATAGTGTATTTGTGCGTGTCTATTATTTACAGAGCCCTGGTCATGCCGCAGTTTTTAAGCATGTTTGAATCCCTTGAGGTGCCTCTGCCTGGTTTGTTTGCATGGTATATGAATTACTCGTCATATATGATCGCAGTAACGGTGTTTTTTTTGCTGGTGGTGATGGTGTTGCTGTACCAGATCAGGGCAATATATAATTATAAAATGCCAGAACTGGATTCGTTGCTATATAACCGCCTGGTTCCAGCGCCAATAAAAAACAGTTTTTCATCGATTATTGAAATAGTGACATATCCGGTATCAAAGTCGTTTGAAGGGAAATATCAGAAATCCGGTCTAATTAGTGCTCACTTTCGTGAAATTGAAAAATCCGGACTTAACCTGATTATTGAAATTGAAAATTTGCTAAAAATTGAATCTACTACACTAAATAAAAAAGTAGAGCAATTTGTCATTGTCATTATTAGTCTGGTTTCAATTGTTATTGTTGCATCCATTGTGCTTTTTTTAATGAGTGCATATTCGCCATTATTTATTATGGGAGAAGGTTTATGAGGCGTTGTCGAGGCTTTACGTTAATAGAGCTAATGGTTGTGGTTGCAATAATAGGTATTCTGGCAACCGTTTCAATTCCTCAATATCATAACTATATTCAGCGCAGTGAAGTTGTAGAAGCACTGAGCATGGCGGGGAGTATTCGTGAAAACATTACGCAATACTATTTAACAAACCTGTCGTTTCCATCAGATAATAGCGAAGCAGGTGTGCCAGAGCCTGAATATTTAATTGGCAATAGAATAACGAGAGTGGAGGTGGAAGGGGGCGCTATCCATATTACGCTTGGCAACAGGTCGTCACGGCCCTTGCAGGGGAAAGTCCTCTCATTTCGCCCTGCTGTCGTTACAGGTAGCCCAACGAGCCCGATTGCATGGTTGTGCGGGTTTCGTAGTGCAGTGCCAGGGATGGAGGCTGTAGGTGAAAACAAAACCAGTCTGGAAAATTCGAGTTTACCTTCCGAGTGCAGAAAGTAACGCCTGAATAGCCGCAGTGGCAGAGTGTTTGCGTTTTAATTTAGAATTATGTTACTGGCATCATGCCTGTTTCTGGATCAATAGCTATGGACTTTTCAGCCAGGGTCATTTATTCTATCTGACTGATACTAAAATCAGCGTGATATAAGATACATAAACACTGCGCAAGCTATTGGCTGGCAGTGGTACACCGAGGTAGTCCAGCAGCATTGGGGTACGCATTGAAGCCAGTTATTTTCAGGTTCAGGGGTGTCATTAAATAAACGCGCTGCACCCATTTTATAATACTGCTATTTTAAGACACCCGAATTCCGATGAAGCATTATCCCGTAAATAGATCCCTTCAGTCAAAATCCCTGTTAAAAAACAAAGTTTTCTGGCTAAGTGTTTTAATGTTGATAACCATTGCCGCAACATTCTGGACACAGTCTCGAGTACCGGCGCTAAATGAAAAAGCTCAGGTCGGAGACAGGATAAATATCAGTGCGATAGCATTTGATGTCATTCTTCCCGTAACGGATTCGCAGCCATTGTATGAGCGGGTGTATAAAGCGGCGATTAACTGGGGCTATACCAACTGGAAGGGAATGACGTTTGGTTTTTTGCTTGCCGCCGCCTTTATTACATTACTGCAAATATTACCCAAAATTGCGGGCAGCAAGAATCGCTTTTTAAATAGTTTACTGGGTCTTGGAATGGGTTCCCCGCTTGGGGTATGCGTAAATTGCGCAACGCCAATAGCGCAGGGAATGATCCATGGCGGAGCGAGGCTGGAAACTTCACTTGCAATGCTGATCAGTTCGCCAACGCTAAACCCGATAGTATTAACAATTGCCTTCTCTTTGCTGTCCTTTCATGTTGCGTTGATAAAAGTTCTGCTCTCAGTATTTTTTATTATACTTGTTGTACCCGTGCTGGTTAAGTTTTCGGGTAAATTTAAAGTTGAGCAGGCGGCTCAAAATGAAAAAAATGCTGAAACTATTGAGCGTCAGGTAAAAAACTACACGCCTGAAATTGATGGCACTAAATACAGCACAGGTCTGTTGCCCCAGAGCTGGTCGAGTGCATTCACATATACAGTTGTTTCATTTCTTAAAAATCTGCTGTATATAATGAAAATAACGCTGCCGTTAATGGTGATTGCGGGACTGGCGGGGTCGTTACTCATCGAAGCGCTACCGGATGGTAGTCTTTCAACACTCGGCATGCATCCGGCAACACTTATCCTGATTGCGGCTATCGGCACATTTCTGCCCGTGCCCATTGCTTTCGATGTGCTTATGGTCAATGTACTGATTAGTTCCGGGCTGGATATCGGGCTTGCATCGACACTGCTGTTTGCACTGGGTATATTTAGTATTTATCCAGCGCTTATTATTGCCCGCTCTGTTTCAGTAAAGCTAAGTGCTGTCTTTTTTGTGTCGGTAATGATATTTGCAATGGTATCAGGCGTAATAACGAAATATGTTGACCAACGCATAAGTCATGTTGCCAAAGTATCGATAGAGCAGGAGTTAAAAGATCAACGCGTATATATGACATTAAACGATGTGATAAATACCTGTAATCAGTTTAAAGCATCCGGTGGAGAAATGAAGTGTTTCCAGCAGATGATGCTGAGCGATGTTTTTCAGGCGGCTGGCGAAGGTGTATGTGAGCCGGCTTCAGTAAAAAATGAAAAATTAACGACCAGTAAAAAAGCAGTGGATATGTGTCGCCAGGTCTTTGTATTCTCGCAGGCTAAAAAGGCCGTTATTGCCCGAGGTGATATTAATATATGTAGAGCATTATCAGTGACGGCTCTGGTTGATGAGTGCATGATTAGTTATATTCGTGCAGATGCAATGGGGTATACATCGCTTGAAGCCTGTCAGCAGATTGATAATATTGGGCGACAAAGATATTGCCGGGCGCTTGTGATTGGCGATCGTATGAAAATGAAATCCACACAAACCTGTGAATTAGGCCTGTCACAGGATATGCACAGGCAATGTATAGATAACCTGAATGCACATATCACCTCTGAATTTGGAGAACTGCAAAGATGTGATGAACTACTAACTGAAAATGCAATTAATATCTGTCGATCTACAGTTATATCACTCAAAATCTCGAAGCTTCAGGAATATTCAGTGTGCGAGACACTCATAACAGCCGGGGACGTTAGCAAGTGTAAAGATCAGGTGATCATGCATCGTTCGGTGCATGATAGAAACCCCTCACTCTGTAATGGACTCGCCAGTAGCCGTATGATTAATGATTGCCGTATTGGCGCGGTCATACGGAAAAAACAGGTAGAGATAGAAAATCAGAACTTACAGGCGTTTAACCATATTGCGCAGCCTCTGGTATTAGACGAAGTGGGGGTCGCCTCGAATACAGCTTCACAGATGAAAGTGGTCAGACCCTTATCCTGGTCAGAAATAGTTAATAAAAACGGTGTTAGCGTGGCCTATGTACCGAGCTTTGAGCGTAATATTCAGCCAGGCAAAGTATTTAAAAAACTTGATGGAGCAAAGACGGGCCTGAACTCAATATGGCAGTTTGACTTAACCGATTTTATGGAGCCTTTTATTTATGGAAAGGGCATTGCATCAGGCGATTATAATAATGATGGCTGGCCAGATCTGGCTTTTGCATCCAGCAATGGAATCGTGCTGTATAAAAACAACACCCAGGGTGGTTTTGTTCATGGCGGGCACATTGCGCCTGAAAATAATGCGCTTAATGCATTTGTTGTCAGTTTTGTGGATATAGACAATGATGGCTGGCAGGATTTATTTGTTACGGCCTATGGGAGAGATAGCTACTTCTTTAAAAATAATCGCGGCGTGTATGCTACAGAGCCGTTTTTAGAGCTGCCCGGAAACAATAGCATCGTTGCTCTTTCTGCCGGGTTTGCCGACTGGAATAAAGATGGCAGGCTTGATGCAGTTATAGGTAACTGGTCTTATGGTGCAGAGGGAGCTTTTATTCCCGAAAAATCACAGAATGTCTGGTATAAAAATGAAGGCAAAAAATTTAAAGCATTCTACCCTGATGAGTCGCCAGGAGAGACATTATCTGTTCTGATGTCAGATATCAATATGGATGGCGATATCGACATGGTGATTGGCAATGATCGAAAGTACCCGGATATGTTTTATACAGGTGATGCTGATGGCGGATTTAGCCGAATTACAGATGATATGAATATTATTCGTGAGACATCGCTAAATACAATGAGTTATGACTCAGCAGATTTCAACAATGATTTATTGCTGGACATTTTTTCTACAGACATGGCTGTTGCTGCGGGTTCTAATCGGTATTATTGCGACTCTCTTGATGTCCCGTCCGATAAAATCAGATGTGAGTGGCTATTAAAAGGCAACAGGGCGGTAGAATCTCTGGATGTTGGCTGGTGTGCATCTTTGAAAGGAAAGCAGAGAGCGGAGTGTTATACAGCAATGGCAATAAGGCTGGCAAAGCGGGATAAAAACAATGCGCTTTGTAATAAAGTATCCGGTGCTTTTCCTGCAAAAGTTGCTTTTTGTAATAATATTGCACGAAAAATTAATGACGTTAACCTAAGTGCGTATAGCAATAACCTCAGGCAGCGTGAAAGTAATAAGATGCTTTTAAATACAAAAGAAAACCAGTTTATTGATGCTACAGAATCAATGGGTGTAAAGCAGAGTTTCTGGGGCTGGACAGGCAAGGCCGCAGATCTGGACAATGATGGCTGGCAGGATCTATATATCGGCAATGGCATCTGGTTTGGTCAGCACAGCAAAG
>VAOX01002162.1_pt1 | contig 17596 bp, 14 predicted proteins | sample 3393891 | NCBI WGS metagenome assembly VAOX01 (sample SAMN08290429, study PRJNA428436) | hydrothermal vent metagenome | isolation source: Deep-sea hydrothermal vent chimney | place: Indian Ocean: Southwest Indian Ridge | depth 2822 m m | reverse complement strand
GCGTCTTCACCGAACGGGTGAATGGAGGTATTATATAATACACAATATTCTCAACCACTTAGCGCATTATTGCGCGGTCAACTGATTAATTTAGGTTAAAGGGCATCTCTGTTAATTGATTATGCCCCCTGCGTTAGAATACCTTGCGTTGTCATATGGAACCGTGGCTGAAGCCCCACCTCCGTGCGTACACATCTTAATAATCTTAACGGGACAGCCATGCCGAATGGGTGTATACACAAGACCGGAGAAGAGCCACCGGAGAAGGGGAAAGGTCATAAAAATCAATCACTTGCATCTCATCTCTGAGAGCATTTAAAAAAAATCCAGATATTTCCTAAAGCTATTTCCAGACAGGTCGATACCCTTACTGAGAACGAATTAAACCAATTCGCTGAAACAAGTATAGTCCCTTCAGATCGCCTGAAAGGCGACTGAAGAACTGGAGACACACCATGCCTCAAATTATTAATACCAATATTCCATCTTTGAATGCACAGCGTAACCTGAATAAGTCTCAGGGCGAGCTGACAACATCCCTTGAGCGTCTGTCTTCCGGTTTGCGCATTAATAGCGCAAAAGATGATGCAGCGGGTCTGGCCATTGCCAATCGGTTCACATCACAGATTCGGGGCCTGACTCAGGCATCACGAAATGCCAACGACGGCATCTCACTGGCGCAAACCGCAGAAGGTGCGCTGGCGGAATCTACCAATATTATCCAGCGTGTGCGTGAACTGTCGATTCAGTCGGCTAACTCAACGAACTCGGCGCAGGATCGTTTAAGCCTGCAATCTGAGGTTAATCAGCTGGTATCCGAGCTGGATCGTATTTCAAATACCACCTCATTTAACGGTCTGAAACTGCTGGATGGTTCATTTACCGCGCAGAGTTTCCAGGTGGGAGCGGAAGCGAATCAGACCATTAATGTGAATATAGAGGGAGCAACAGCTGAAACCCTGGGAATTAGTAAGGTGTCAACCAGCAATGCAACTAATGGAATAACCAATGCAACTAATAGCGGAAATATTGTTACAGCCAGTGATACACGAACAGGACTGACATCTACAGCATCGACCTCTGCGAATCTGGCCGCTCAGGTTATTACCGCGACAGATATAAATGGAAACTCAACGACGGCCAGTTTACTGGTTACTGATAACACAAGTGTAGAAATCAGAGACAGTCTTAATGCTACATTGACCGGAGCTACTGCATCAATTTCCACGACCAATAGTGCAACACTTGATTTCTCATCAACGGCTGTTGAAAATAACGACCAGGTTTCGTTTACACTGGAAGATGGCACGAACACTGATGTAGTTAGCTTTACACGAGATACGGCTGGCTTTGCCACTCTTGAAGCACAGGTGGTATCCGCTATTAATTCCCAGGTACCATCAACAGGAACTGATTTCTCTGCATCATTATCATCAACTTCTGGTGAGGTTATTATTACCAGCGAGAACCTGGCAGGTGCCAGCGATATAGGTATAACCGACTTCGCAGTAGCTGAAAGTGCAACGATTACAATCGGCTCATTCACCGGGGCAGCAGATGGTCAGATAGATTTTAACCTTGCAGGTGCGAGCACTACAAATGTTGCATTTACATTTACTAACGGTGATCAGGCAGCAACAGCCGCCTCTTTATTGAGTACTTTACAGACAGATGCAAGTTTTGGAACTACCTTTACGGCTGCACTGGACGGTGCAGGAACCTCCGTTGTTATTGGGGCAATTAATGGAACCGCGCTGGATATTACAGCGGTAAATGGTGATGGTACTGTAACAACTACAGGTGGTTTTCAGGTTACAGCTGCAGCAGATACCATTATTGGCGGTGGTGCAGGAGCAACTGATACATTATCTGAAGGTGGCACAGCGACGACGATTGTTGATGCAACCGTTATAGATCAGACCCTTTTGTTTGATGGTAGTACATTAACAGATGATACTGATATTCTGGGTGCTGATCAGGCAACAAATAATGATAGTGGCGTTAAAATTGCTACCATTGATGTGGCACTTCAGGATGGTTTTACCTTAACTTCTTCACTTACTCAGGTAGGTGGTGGTATTTTAAATATCAGTAGTGCAGGGACAGCTGCTCCGCTGACCTCGTTTGGTTCTGCAAATGTTGATGCAGGTAATAATGTTTCTGCACAGGTCATCAGTATAAACGGTGAAGCGGCGGCAACGGTGAGTGTGCTGGAGGATTCTACTGCTCAGACAATTGCAGCGCAGATAAACCAGGTCGCCGATACTACAGGTGTTACCGCAACGGGTCGAACCACTGCAACGCTTAGCAATTTAAGCCTGGATGGTGTTACCTCATTTAGCCTGAATGGGGAGAGCATTGCTGCTAATGTGGCGGCTACTGATTTGTCTGCACTGACTACAGCGATTAATGATAAATCAGGAGCAACGGGTGTTGTTGCTACTTTAAGTGTGGATAAAGCGAGTATTAACCTGGTTGAAGATACCGGTGCGAATATCAGTATTCTGGATTTTGATAGTTCAGCATCAGCAGGTGGTGCAGGCAATCAGGCGGTTACTCTGAATGTCACAGGTGCTACAGGTAATGCCACAATACTGCAAACAGGGGGTATTAATGATGGAAACCGTGATTCTTCTGTAGTGGGGGGAACGGTCGAATTTAAATCGGTATCCACCAGCTTTAGTGTAAGCTCTTCATTAGGTGAAGTGAGTAACAGCCTGTTTGCTGCCGATGCAGATAGCTTGCAGGCCAGTGCTAATAACTCAGTTAGCTCCATTGATATCAGCACAGTAGCCGGAGCCAATGCAGCCATTGATATTGCCGATGGTGCACTGGCTCGAATTGATGGTATCCGTGCCGACCTGGGTGCCATTCAAAACCGTTTTGTGTCCACCATCTCCAGTCTGGACTCTGCGGTAGAGAACTTCAGTGCTGCTCGAAGCCGGATTCAGGATACAGACTTTGCAGCAGAAACCGCAAGGCTAACCCGTGCACAGATTCTGCAACAGGCGGGTGTATCGATTTTGTCACAGGCAAACTCACTACCCCAGTTAGTGTTGAGCCTGCTTCAGTAAGTTAGTTAACCGAATGGAAATGGCTTTAACAGTATATGCTGAAAGCATCGTTGGAGAGAAGTCTTCGGCGGTGTTTCAGCCGTTTCCGGAGAGTTTAACGAATACCGGGAAATGGTGAGAATATGGCTAACGATATTATTACAAATCAACTCTCGAAAGATCTGCCAAAATTATCAACGGCAGCTAAATCGGCTGAGGCAAATTCGGTACAGAACCGGCAGGATATGGCACTGGAGGCTGGCAAAACATTACCACCCGAGACTGAGGGCAAACAGATCAGCAAAGAAGAGCTGGATGCCGCTGTGATTACATTGAATGAGCGCGTACAGCAGATTCAGCGTGATTTACTCTTCAGTGTTGACGAAGGCAGTGGACGCACAATCGTACGAGTAGTGAATACAGAGACGGAGGAGGTGGTCAGGCAAATTCCATCTGAAGAGGTATTGCGTATTTCTCGCAATATTCAGGAGCAACTGGATGATAGCTCGGGCCTGATTTTTGAAACGTTTTCATAATTGGCCTTTAAATTGCTAATGTCTAAATTAAGCATGAATAGTAATTAATGAGTCAATAAATGTGCCTGCTTTGCATCTCTGTTCTGTCCACCTGTGGCGGGAAGGATCTGTTGAGCTAATAACGGCATTTTATCGAGGTTTTTATGGCAACAATTACCGTAGGCGGTATTGGTTCCGGGCTGGATGTATCTGGCATTCTGGAGCAGATTGTGGCTGCCGAGCGGGGGCCAACGGAAAGTCGCCTCAATCTTAAAGAAGCAAAACTTCAGGCAGAGCTGAGTGCCTTTGGCTCATTAAAATCGACGGTCAGTACATTTCAGGCCTCATTAGGTAAGCTCAAACTCGCAACGTTTTTTAATAGCAGCAGTGTTGATGTGAGTAACACAGATGTATTAAGTGCTTCAACCTCAAGCATTGCGCAGGCCGGTAATTATTCAATTGAGGTAAAAAACCTGGCTCAGTCGCAGGCGTTGGCCTCTATTGCATTTAATGATCTGGATGATGTGATTGGCAGTGGTACGCTGACATTTGACTTTGGCACAACGGTGTATGATCCGGGTACAGACTTTGCAACGGCCGATGATACCTACACAAGTTTTACACAAAATACCGAGCGTCCGGCCAGATCGGTGGTTATTGATAATACCAATAACACTATTTCCGGTGTGCGTGATGCGATTAATCAGGCCGATATTGGTGTAACTGCGTCAATTGTAGACAATGGTTCGGGTTTTCAGTTGCTTATTACTTCGGATTTGCAGGGGCTGGATAACAGCCTTGAAATTACCGTTGATGAAGGGGGTAGTGCGCCAGACAATATTGATACAAGTGGTTTGTCTCAGCTGGCATTTAATATTAATGCAACCAATATTGAGCAAACTCAGGGCGCAGCAGATGCACTGCTAACGGTTAATGGCCTGAGTGTGAGTCGTGAAAATAATACTGTCAGTGGCGTTATTAACGGGGTCACATTAAATTTGCGCAGTGCGGATGTGGGAAATCCGGTTCAGGTAACGGTCGCAAATAATAATATTTCAGAAACGAAAACCAATATAGAAAATTTCGTAAGCACGTTTAATGAACTGGCATCAACGTTTAAAAGCCTGACTGAATTTGATGGTGATGATGGAAAAAATGGCATACTACTGGGCGATTCAACCGCGCGCAATATCATGCAGCAAATTCGCCGGGAGTTTGGCGGAATTATAAATAATGGCGGAAGCTTTAATGGACTGAGTTCAATTGGTATCAGCACAAACCGTGATGGCACGCTTACACTGGATGCATCTGAGCTGAATGATGCGCTGAACGAAGATTTCGATTCCGTAGCACAGTTGTTCTATGCAAATGGCAACCCCACTGATAACACGATTAACTTCATAAGTAATACTCGTGCAACAGCGGATGATGATTATCGTGTTTCTATCAGTTCACTGGCCACTCAGGGGCAGTTAACCGGTATAGCCGTTGGTGATGCCCTGACGATTGACGGGACAAATAACACCTTCTCATTAATTGTTGATGGCATTTCTACTGGTATCATTACACTGACTCAGAATGCCTATAACCGGACGAGTCTTGCGCTGGAGCTCGAAAAACAGATTAATGCAAACAGTACGCTACTGGCGGCAGGTGTTGCGACCTCGGTGAGCGTTTCAGCATCGAATGAATTTCAGATAAGCGCATCGAGTTATGGTGAAAGCTCAAATGTGAGCCTTACTGCGCAGAATGCCACATTGGGTTTTGATTCAGCAGCCGTGTCTGTTGTGGGTACAAATGTTGTGGGGAGCATTGGCGGTTCACCGGCGAGCGGTCTGGGGCGTCAACTCAGCGGTTCAGGCCTGGTGCTGGAGATTACGGGGAGTGGCACAGGTAATCTGGGTAGCGTGCGCTTTTCTCAGGGGCTGGCAAATAAGCTGGACTCATTGCTGGATCGTTTTCTCGCAGGTAATGGCCAGTTAAGTTCCAAAACAGACAGTATTAATGACCAGATTGCCGATATTACAGTACAGAGAACCGATCTGGATGAACGAGTTGCTCAAATTGAAGCGCGTTTTAGAACCCAGTTTACTGCACTGGATATATTATTAGGCACATTAAATAACACCAGCAATTTTCTTGATACACAACTGGCCGCTTTACCGACGATTGGCGGCAATAATTAGGACATTTTCTGTATGTACTCTGCTATATACATTAAATGGATAGCGATCAACCAACCGAGCGGTCTGTTAACGGGCCCACAATAAGGAAACAGGCAATGCACAATTCAGCAGCAATGAGTCAGTACAAACGAGTGGATATCCAGGCATCTGTTGACAATGCAGATCCATACACACTCACACTGATGCTTTTTAATGGCGCGGTTGAGCGGTTAAATACTGCCAAAATGCACCTTGAACACAATAATGTGGGTTTAAGAGGTGAAAGTATCAGTAAAGCTATTTCAATTATTGATGGCTTGCGTTCATCACTGGATATGAAAAAAGGCGGGGAGATTGCGAAAAATCTTGAATCTCTCTATGAGTATATGCAGCGACAGTTACTGGATGTTGCTGTATTGAACAAGTCTGAAAACATCGATGAAGTGATATCGCTGATGAATGAAATTCGCTCTGGCTGGGCTGCAATTCCTGCAGAGCAGCGTCATCCGAAATAAGCTGATATACCTTTTTAAATAATGTTAATGCCCGGCTATCAGTTGAGTAAAATCATGGATTCGACCGAACGTCAGAACCAGTGGCAGGCCATACTGCAAATGACAGAGCATTTGCAGCAGCTCTCAGTGGATGAAAACTGGCAGAAGATGAATGAGCTGGGTACTCAGCGCCAGGCCGACCTGGACGATTTTTTTTCGACAGCCGTCTCAGTTGAAGAGGCAGCGCAAGTGGCCGAAGGCATTCGGAAAATTCTACAGAGTGACCAGCGGTTAATTGATATGGGGAGAGAGCATCAGATAGAGATGTCCGATGCTGTGAAAAAAATATCAGGCACTCGCAAGGCTATCAGAGCTTATGATTATATTCATAAGTCATAGGCCATCCGATATAGGCATTAAACTGACTAATTCAATTTAAAATATATGGTGTAAGTTTATGAATTAATAGAAGTTGCCCTGTTTTTTCAGGCTATTCTCCGGTTCTGTATACACACCCATTCGGCATGGTTATCCCGTTAAAATTTGTGTTCAACGGAGGTGGGGCTTCAGCCCCGCTTAATACCCCGTGGGTAAAGTCACGGGATATATGACAACGCAAGGTATTCTGACACACAGGGCAGGACATCTATACCCATAATCCAGTTAATTTGTTGATTAATTTGAGTTTTTCTAATTTCCTTTTAAAAGACGTTTTTTTGACATTTATGAAATCTCTGCTTTAATCATCTTAATCAGATTGTATTTTCCAGCAGGAACCCCATGCCCGTAACCCCAGGCCAGCAACGTATTCTTCTTGTCGAAGATGATCCTCAGATATTTAGTGAAATTAAAGCGCTAATGGGCTTTGTCGGTTATGAAACCGTTTATGTAAACGATATTGATACGCTAAATGGCGTATTTGATAACAGATCCTGTGATGAACGCAATGGCCATGTGTTTAGTGCGGTACTGCTTGGGCGGTTTCAGGGCGAGTGTGCCAGAATTGAGGCACTCAAACGGGTAGAGTCAACGGGTTTGCCAGTGATTTTGTTTAACCTGGATAAGGCCTTGCTGGAAAAATATCGTAGTCAGTTTAACCGAGTTGTCGCACATCTGGAAATGCCACTAAAGTATGATGCTCTGTCAGGTGCTTTAACGCAGGCTGATGCATTTCTTCTGGATAATGATGGTGCAACATTAAAAAAAATGGTCAGTCGTATCCCGAAGCTGGGCGGTGGTAGCGCCGCCATTCAATATGTGAGAACCATGATTGAGCAGGTAGCAAAAACTGATGCCAGTGTATTGATTCTTGGCGAATCGGGTACGGGAAAAGAGGTGGTTGCACGAAATATTCACTCACTATCCAACCGCTGCAAAGAAAATTTTGTACCGGTCAACTGTGGTGCTATTCCGGCTGAACTTCTGGAGAGTGAGCTTTTTGGGCATGAAAAAGGTGCATTTACGGGAGCTATTAGTGCTCGACAGGGCCGATTTGAGCTGGCGGAAAAAGGTACATTATTTCTTGATGAAATCGGTGATATGAGTTTACCGATGCAGGTGAAATTACTCCGTGTGCTTCAGGAACGAACCTTCGAACGAGTAGGCAGTAATAAAAGCATCCAGGCCAATGTTCGAATACTTGCAGCCACTCACCGTAACCTTGAAGCTAATATCAGGGAAGGTAAGTTTCGAGAAGATCTATTTTATAGATTAAATGTATTTCCCATCGAATTACCTTCATTAAGAGAACGCCTTGAAGATGTGCCGGTTTTATTGCAGGATCAGATTGATAAGCTGGATGAAGCGGGCAGAGGTACTGTGCGTTTAACCGCAGCAGCAATAGAAATGCTAAGTCAGTATGCATGGCCGGGGAACGTGCGCGAGTTATCCAACCTGCTGGAGCGACTATCAATACTCTATCCTGATAGTGTCGTAGAAGATAAACACCTGCCACCAAAATACCAGGTGCAGACAACTGCCTCAATGAGTAAAGCGGTTAGTGAAAGGATGCCTTTCAATCCAGTTGCCATGTTTGCCGATTTCGATGGAGATGAAGCAGAGCCATCATCTGAAACAGTTCCATCAACGGTAAGAGAAAACACGGGTGGTGCTGAAGAGGGGCTATCAAAACTGGGTGCAGAAGGTATGGACTTAAAAGAATACCTGGCTAAGCTTGAAATTAAGTTAATTAAACAGGCCCTGCAAACCACCGAAGGTGTAGTAGCCCACGCGGCGAAGTTGCTTAAAATGCGCAGAACCACACTAGTTGAAAAACTAAAAAAATATGAAATAAAGGCGTAGAGCGGCGTTATTATAAGTAGTGCTATTAACCTGAATTAATCAGTTAATCGCGAAAAAATATGCTAAATTCATGAGAATATTAAATATTTTTATGTATTACAAATCACCCCGTTGACCTGTCCAGGTTCAATGTGTATTACGCGGGGCTAAAGCCCCACCTCCGTGGGGATCCATGAATATCGCCTGTAGCGCAAGTGGGAGCTTTAGTCCCGCAGGTGAATGCATCGGAGAGGGTGACGCCGGGCTTCACTCGCGCTCACCTCAGCCTACGCCCTGATAATTAACAACTTTTTCTAAAGAGGCAAATTCCAGCCATCAGGACAGAAAATTGACAAAATTTTGCCGCTATTCTCTATCTCATTGAAAAATATAATAAAAAAATTCTGGCATAAATAATGCTCCACTACTGCTACGAACAACAACAGTGACACATTCACGACATGCAGCAGTCAGCGATTACCCCGGTTCCTGTTACCGATAAGGCCAGAGCACCTGATACCGATCAGCAACTCACTGACCCGGTACAGTTAATGGCAGCCTTTGAGCAATTTAGCCGTTTATCCGATCAACTACAGCAATCATATAATGAACTGGATAAACGCGCAGCAGAACTGACAGAACAACTCGCATCAGCACAAACAGAGCGACTCAAACAACTGGCAGAAAAAGAGCAGCTGGCACATCATCTTGAAACATTGCTCAATGCATTGCCCGCAGGTGTTTTACTGATTGATGACAAAGGTGTTATTCAAACAGCTAATCCTGCTGCGGAACGATTACTTGAATGTAAACTTACCGGTATACAGTGGCATAAAGTTTATGCGAAAAATGTAGCGAAGCATACTGAACAGGATCTGCACTTAAACTCAGGCCGTATCTTAAGCTTAAAAAGTCAGTCATTAAAGGAGCAGAACTTTGCAGATAGCCAGGGTGAAATTATTTTACTGGATGATGTAACTGAACAACGACTGTTTGAAGGGCTTGCAAATCGTGAAAATCGGCTGGCTGCCATGGGGCAGATGGCGGCAGGCCTTGCACATCAGTTGCGTACACCATTGGCTTCTGCAATTTTGTATGCCTCGCAACTCAACCAGGACAGCACTCATAATGGCGAACATTATAGCTCTGTGCAGATAAAAGCAGTAAATAAAGTTGGAACTTGCCTGCGCTATCTCGAAAAGCTGATTAATGATATGTTGATGTATGCAAAAGGGGGAGAGTTTTCAGAGCATCAGTTTTTGCTTGATGAACTGCTGGTGATGTTTAATACGCGTATTGAGCATCAACTAAAGCAGTACAGGGTACAGCTTGATATAAGCAGTCAGGTTAATGATATTAAATTAACGGGCAGTGTGGATGCTCTGGTGAGTGTGCTTATAAACCTGGCCGAAAATGCTATGCAGGCCTGCAATAACGGGGCCATCGAAAATGAGAATGCAATAAATATAACATGTAAGTTAAAACTCGAAGTATACCAGCAGGCAGATTATCTGATTCTCGCAATGCACGATAATGGGCCCGGTTTAAGTGTTGATCAACAGTCAAAAATATTTCAGCCATTTTTTACTCAACGTGAAGGTGGCACGGGACTTGGGCTTGCGGTGGCCCAGTCCATTGTTCAGGCTCATCGTGGTGACTTACTGGTGAGGTCACAGCCTGGAAATGGTTCGATATTTTATATTTGTCTGCCGTTAAATCGAAACGAACAGTTTCTTGCAAGTGGCCAAAAATGTAGTGTGGACCTGAAAGGCTCATATGAACCTGTGAATAACCATAAATATATAAATGGAGAGAACCTGTGAATCAGAGCAACAATAAATCTGTTGATATACTCGTTGTTGAAGATGATGTGCAATTGCGTGAAGCGATTTGTGATACCTGTGAAATTGCAGGGTATTCAGTTATCTGTGCAGAGCATGGTCTGTCGGCATTAACAAAACTTAATGACGTTAAGTTTAAACTGGTATTAACCGATGTGCAGATGCAGCCCATGGATGGTATTGAGCTGTTACAAAAAATTAAGAAAAAATACCCTGAGCTCCCGGTGGTTGTAATGACTGCTTATGCCAGTATAGAAAAAGCTGTGGATATTATGCGCCTTGGAGCAGCGGATTATCTGGTTAAGCCATTTGAAGCTGAAGCTTTACAGGATGTTATCAAGCGTTTGATGTCAGTAAAGGCGGTATCAATGAAGCCCGCGTCTATAAAGTCAGGTTCAATAGATGATATATCTGCAAGTAGAGCTGCTGCACCGGAAAGTGAATTAATTGCAGTGGACGAAAAAATGCACTCACTCAAATTACTGGCCAGTAAAGTTGCGCAAAGTGATGTCACGGTTTTACTCCATGGAGAAAGTGGCTCAGGAAAAGAAGTGTTCGCACAGTTTATACACCATCAGTCAAATCGGGCGGCCCAACCATTTGTTGCAATTAACTGTGCTGCCATTCCCGAAAACATGCTTGAAGCGGTATTGTTTGGCTACGAGAAGGGGGCTTTTACCGGTGCACATCAGGCCACAGCAGGTAAATTTGAGCAGGCTCAGAATGGCACGCTACTGCTTGATGAAATTTCAGAAATGGACAGTGCATTACAGGCGAAACTGCTAAGGGTGTTGCAGGAAAAAGAAGTTGAGCGGCTTGGTTCCGATAAAATGATTAAGCTCAATGTCCGAGTTCTGGCTACCACCAATCGAAATTTGAAAAGCGAAGTAAAGGAAGGCCGGTTTCGGGAAGATTTGTTTTATAGACTTAGCGTTTTTCCCATGCAAATACCACCGTTGCGTGAGCGCACTGCCGATATTATACCCATAGCAACGAAATTGCTTAATAAGCACGTCGGATTTCCAGAGAAGGCGTTAGCATTAACGCTGGATGCACAGCATAAATTGTTGAACTATGCATGGAGAGGTAATGTGCGTGAACTGGATAATGTAATGCAACGCGCATTAATCTTTAAGGAAGGTCATGATATTTGTGCTCAGCATATTCATCTGGAAACAGATGAGTATGAAACGTTAATAAAAAGCACAGAAAATACCTGTGAGAATAAGATGCGCCACTCAGAGCTAACCAGTGGCTTAAAAAATCGTGAACAACAAATTATTCTTGAAGCCTTAAAAGCAGGCAATGGCAGTCGTAAATATGCTGCAGAGCGCCTGGGAATAAGCCCGAGAACACTGCGCTATAAACTGGCCAGAATGCGTGATTCAGGTATTGCGGTTTGATGCTGGAGAATGACGGGTGTGTATTAGTCCTTACGTGGTTAGAGGCCCTTATAATGAGGTATAGGAGAGAGATATTATGAGTAATATGAATGTACAGCAGGTACTGGCACAAATGAGAGTGCTTGAGGCGCAGGCAAAACTACAGGTTAATACAGATGCAGTTTCAGTGAATGAAACGCAACCCTCACAGAAAACTGATTTTTCTGAGGTCTTAACAAATTCAATCAATTCAGTTAATGAAACACTGATGGCCTCAGGTGAAGCGGCAACAAAATTTCAAAAAGGAAATTCAAATATCACAATGGCTGAATTAGTGATTAATATGGAAAAGGCCAGTGTTTCATTTCAGGCAATGACCCAGGTTCGAAATAAACTATTAACCGCATATCAGGAAATAATGAATATGCCTGTTTGAGTTATTAGTCGTTAGCCTTTGGTTGTAAGGTATTAAATTTTTCAATTAAAGACTGAGACGTATGACCCGCGATTTTTTTTGAAGGTTTACAAATGGCAGAACAAGTAATTGCTCCAACCACAATGATGATTCCGGTACCGCGCTTTATAGGCGCAATTCTTGGCGTAGTCGTAACCGTTCTGGTGAGTATTGGCATATACACCTGGGGCACAGCGCCGAGCTTCTCCTCACTGTATACCGGTTTAGAGCCTACAGATGCTGCAGAGGTAATCGCAGCGTTACAGAGTGCAGCCATACCTTATGAACTGGATGCGGCTTCGGGCTCTGTGATGGTTGCCAGTGGTCGGGTGCATGAGGCGCGTTTAAAGCTGGCCTCTCAGGGGCTTCCCAAAGGTACAGCGATTGGTGTTGAAATGTTACAGCAGGAGCAAAATTTTGGTACTTCTCAGTTTGTAGAAAGTGCGCGTTATCATCATGCAATGGAAACAGAGCTTGCAAGAACGATTAGTACCATGCGAAATGTAAAGTCTGCTCGGGTGCATCTGGCCATTCCTAAAAATTCTGTATTTGTACGCAAGCGTGTTAAACCCAGTGCATCCATTGTTTTGAATCTGTATGGCGGTCGAGTAATTGAGCCCGGTCAGGTAAATGCTATTGTGCATCTGACGGCTTCAAGTATTGCAAGCTTATCGACAGAGCATGTTACGGTTGTGGATCAGAGTGGTCGTTTACTGTCCGCAGGTGATTTATCCAGTAATGTGGCACAAACCGCTAAACAGTTTGATTATATTCGACTCGTTGAGCGCAATTATGAGCAACGTATCGAACACCTGCTTGAACCGATAATGGGTGTGGGTAAAGTGCGTGCAACGGTGAATGCTGATATTGATTTTACTACGCAGGAAAGTACAGAAGAGTTATTCAATAACGCCAATCAAACAGTGCGTAGCGAGCAGTCTTCAGAATCAAAACGCTCAGGTTCACAGGGAGGGGGTGTGCCCGGAGCACTGGCAAACCAGCCACCAGCGGGTGGCCAGCTGGTGGAGGGGACGGGTGGCACAGGTGAAGCAAAGGTAAAAACGGGTCCGCAAAATTCTTCGCGAAACTCGGTTCGTAACTATGAAGTTGATCGCACTATACGCCATTCGCGTCAGGGCAGTGGCATTGTGAAACGCTTAACGGTTGCGGTGTTAGTGGATGATAAAGTGGTCATTGAGGATGGTGAAACAACGCGTACACCTTTGACGAATGAAGAGCTTACTCGTATTACAACACTGGTGCAGCAAACCATTGGGTTTAGCGAGCCGCGGGGAGATCTGGTGAATGTGATAAACGCTTCATTTATGCCGATTGAAGCAGTTGAAGATTTGCCAGAGCCTTCAATTATGGATAATAAGTGGCTACAACTGGCGCTGAAGTGGCTGGGGCCGTTTATTCTGATTTTAATTCTGATATTTACGGTACTCAAACCCTCTATAAAAGGTTTAACCAGTTATACCCCCCCTGTGCCGATGATTGCAGCACCTGCTGAGAATGAAGGTGGCGCAGGTGAAGGCGCTGTGGCGGGTGCTCAGGGTAGCGCTCAGCTGGAGCATCAGGCAGCGACTATTCCGCTGCCAGCTGATCACGATGAAAAAATAGACTTTGCCAGATCAATGGTACAGCAGGATCCCAGAAAAGTGGCTAATGTAGTTAAAGACTGGATTGGTGATGAAACTTAATAACATAAACGTTTGTGTAGTATGTAATGAATGAAGCTCCTCAGGCGTTAACAGGCATACAACGAGCGGCTGTTTTACTCATGGCTATGGGTTCGGAAAATGCCGCAGAAGTATTAAAACACCTTAACCCAAAAGAGGTTCAAAGTTTGGGGGGGGCGATGGCGGCTCTACAGAATGTGAATAAGCCCACCATGGCAACGGTGATGGATGAGTTTATTGCCAAGGTCAGTAACCAGACATCTGTTGGTATTGGGTCTGAGGATTATATTCGTGAAATGATGGTGAATGCTTTAGGTGAAGATAAAGCAAATAATATGATTGATCGAATTTTACTGGGCAGCGGCAACAAGGGGCTGGAGTCATTAAAGTGGATGGATGCACGTTCTGTTGCTGAGGTGATTCGCCTGGAGCATCCACAGATTATTTCTATTGTCCTGTCTTATCTTGAGCCTGATCAGTCTGCAGAAGTGCTGAAAATACTCCCCGAGCGTGCACGTCCAGATATTTTGATGCGTATCGCAGCTCTGGAAGGTGTTCCGCCATCTGCTTTGCAGGAGCTGGATAAAATTATGGAGAAACAGTTTTCAGGTAGTCAGAATGTAAGTCAAAATACGATGGGCGGGTATAAAACAGCGGCAAACATATTAAACTTTATGGAAGGTTCTATTGAAAGCGCGATTATGGATTCCATCGGTGAGCATGATCAGGAAATGCAGGACAGTATTTCAGAGCTGATGTTTGTATTCGATAATTTGAATGAAGTGGATGACCGAGGTATTCAGGCGCTACTGCGAGAAATATCGACTGACAGTTTAACTCTGGCATTAAAAGGCGCGGAAGAAGGACTTAAAGAGAAAATTCTTAAAAACATGTCAAAACGTGCGGCAGAAATGTTGCGTGAAGATATGGAAGCGCGTGGGCCGGTTCGACTGAGTGAAGTTGAAACGGCACAGAAAGAAATTATCAGCACAGCACGCCGTCTGGCAGATGAGGGGGAAATAATGCTGGGTGGTAGTGGTGGTGAAGAGTTTGTCTAACTCTTTTATTATGTTTAATTTTCTGAAGCATCTGTAAGTTATGCCAAAAAAATTCTCTGTGCCCGAAAGTGATATACAGCATTATGTACTGCCCGAGCTAACGGGTAATATTGTGGGTATGAAAGAGGCGGCGTTGCGCCCACAGACGGTGGAGGAAATTGAGACTCTACAGAGACAGGCTTATGATGAAGCCAGACAGGCAGGATTTAAAAAAGGCCTTGAGGATGCGCTACTCAGGGCAAAAAATTTTCAATCAGCGCTTAATTTTTTACAGCACCCATTGCGTGAGCTGGATAAACAGGTTGAGCATCAGCTGGCTGATCTGGCTATTGCGCTGGCGAAACAGTTACTTAAAAATGAAAGTGCGCTGGACTCACAGCATATTCAGTCTCTGGTTACTGAGGCGATTGAATACCTGCCAGTAAACTCTCGCGGTATTCGAGTGCGTTTAAATCCGCAGGATATAGCTTTACTGAATCAGTCGGATATTGATACAGAAAAGCAAAGCTGGAAATGCGTTCCTGACAATGCTGTTAGCGCAGGTGGCTGTATTATCGAGTCAGATACTTCACATGTGGATTCCAGTGTAGAAACACGTGTGCAGCAGTTAGTAGATCAACTGTATTTACATCAGGACAGTGGTGGCGATGAATCAGAGTGAGCATTTTCAACGTTGGCGCGAGAGCATTAGTGCAAAACAGGCGGCTATAAGCGCACCAGAGCCCATTGTTGAAGGCCGCCTGACACGCATGGTGGGTCTGACACTTGAAGCTATTGGCTGTGAAGCTGCGGTGGGTACCAGTTGCAATATTATTGCACCTGGTAATCACAGCATTGAAGCGGAAGTTGTGGGCTTTTCAGGTGATAAAACGTATTTGATGGCAATGGGTGAAAGCCGTGGGCTGATACCCAATGCCAAAGTTATTCCCATAGGACATTCCAGCACAATAAAAATATCGGAGGGTTTTCTTGGACGAGTGCTTGATGGGCGTGGTCGGGCGCTGGATGGCAAAGGAGCGATTAAGCTTAACCATGAACTTGCAGAGGATATGCCACTGGCAGGGCGGCCGATAAACCCGCTAATGCGTGACCCGATTAAACAGCCGCTGGATGTTGGTGTACGCTCGATTAATGCTTTATTAACTGTTGGTCGTGGTCAGCGTATGGGGTTATTTGCAGGAACCGGCGTGGGCAAAAGTATTTTACTGGGGATGATGACCAAATACACCGAGGCGGATGTAATTGTAGTGGGTTTGATTGGCGAGCGCGGTCGAGAAGTTAAGGAGTTTGTTCAGGATATTCTTGGCCCTGAGGGTTTAAAGCGTGCCTGTGTGATTGCTGCCCCCGCTGATTCATCACCGTTGGTTAGAATACATGGCGCTATGCTTGCCACCAGTGTCGCTGAGTATTTTCGTGATCGTGGTAAAAAAGTTCTATTGTTAATGGACTCGCTATCACGTTTTGCGCAGGCGCAGCGTGAAATTGGTTTGTCTATACTGGAGCCACCGGCAACGCGTGGATATCCACCTTCGGTATTTGCACGTATCCCTCAGCTGGTGGAAAGGGCGGGAAACGGTCAGGCAGGTCAGGGGTCTATTACCGCGTTTTATACGGTATTAACAGAAGGAGATGACCAGAATGATCCAATTGCTGATGCTGCGCGGGGCATACTTGATGGCCATATCGTGTTATCACGGCAATTAGCGGATATGGGACAATATCCGGCAATCGATCTGGAATCATCCATTAGTCGGGTTATGCCAATGGTGACATCCGCTAGTCAGTTGCAGTCCAGTATGCAATTGAAGCAACTATACTCAATATATGAGCAAAACCGGGATCTGATTAATGTGGGGGCATACCAGCAGGGCAGCAATGCCTCAATTGATCAGGCGATTGCCATGCAACCGCTCATTCAGGCATTTATGAAACAGGGAATGAATGAAGCGGTGAATTTTGCAGGGAGCCAACAGGCGCTTGAGCAGTTGTTAGCTCGGCATCCGACCTGAAATTTGTAGTCGGCTGTTTTTTTCAGGATTATAAACGAAAAGATTAAACATAAAATATAGACGGAGTGTTTATTTATGCGGTCCAGACGAATGAAGCCTGTAGCCAGTCATGCCAACCAGGTGCAACAACAGGCAGTGCAGGTATATGTGGCTGCTCAGCAGGTAGTAATAGACGCGCAGTTACAGCTGGAGCAATTAATTGAATATCGTGCGGAGTACAGTTCAAACAGAAGAAGCCGTGATACGAATACCACGCAGCTTCGGGATTATCAGCTTTTTCTGCAAAAAATAAACCGCAGTATTGAACAGTCAAAAACTAATATTGAGCATCAGAAACTATTGTGTGAGCAGCAGAAGCTGAGTTGGCTAAAAAGCCGCTCACGCAGCAAAGCACTGGAAGCGGTCATTAAAAAATATCAGTTAAATGAAGCAAAAAATGAAGCGCGTATCGAGCAGAAAGAGCAGGATGAATTTGCCAGCCGTATATCAGGGTATGTGCACAGAAATTAAGAATTACCGCCTGTTACAAAAGTGCGCAATATGTGATCTCGACAGGTGTAATATGAACCTAAATTCATCAGTTGACCACGCAATAGTGCGGTAAGTTATTGAGAGTATTGAATATTCTATAGTTTCGTTATTCACCCGTTCGGTGATGGCGTT
>VAOX01054084.1_pt1 | contig 17629 bp, 14 predicted proteins | sample 3393891 | NCBI WGS metagenome assembly VAOX01 (sample SAMN08290429, study PRJNA428436) | hydrothermal vent metagenome | isolation source: Deep-sea hydrothermal vent chimney | place: Indian Ocean: Southwest Indian Ridge | depth 2822 m m | reverse complement strand
TCATCAATCGAAACTGTACCTGAGATATTACTATTATCCGTAATAGAAAAATTGACATTACTCACACTAACTTCTTCACCCTGGGCATTAATACCCATTGCCGTAAGTTGTTCTGAACTATCACCATGCGTAAAATAAAATGTTGGATCAGTCCCTGCTGTGTTAACTGGCACTAGTGTTTGAGTAAAATTAGATTTTAATAGCAACGATACTATTTGATATTTGTTTTGTTCGACGCTTTCTTTTAAGGCTTTGGTATCACCCGAACCACCACCACATGCATTAACGATCAGTAGTAATAGTAGAAATAAAATACTGTATAATTTTTTGAGTTTAATCATCGCTAATTACCATCTTCCTTAATAGTCACTCATTAAAATGCATATTTATAACCAAGATTAATAGCCGATATTCCAATATCATCATTATTATAAAAACTATTATACTCAAAGGTAATAAAATTATTTTTCGTCCAAACACTGCGCTCAAACACAAATCCCCATGAAATTGCACCATAAACATCCGCTACACTGCTTAAGCCGGTGGTTTGCAAATCAGTTTCGGCATAACCCAATAAAAAGAATATCCGTAATTTGATATCGGTGTTGGAGCCCAATTTTAAATATAACGCTCTAATACTGTTTAATTTAAAATTTGTATTGTCTTTATCCGCATCACCAGCAGCAACATACTGTACCTCCAACATCACTTTTGGTTTGTAGATATAGCCTAATTTTATTTTAGGCGTAATCAGTTTAATATTTGTACCAGAGACATTAACGTCAACTTGAGAAACGGCTACTTCAGCATAAAATGGTGCAGCACTGACCACCGGACTGTATAGACAAGCAAGCGCTAGCAAAAAAGATAACAGTAAATTTAATACAATTTTATTGTATGGTGTAAAAAAACAAGAATACTTTATATAAAACATAATTTAATATTTGAATATGACTTTAGTTAATTTATTGATAATAAAAATAATTTCGATTAGTATGCACTAATACAATTATTTATTTCAATTTATTTAACAGTTAAACTTCTCGCACCATAATATCACCACCGCATTTCGTATCAAATGCAATTGCAGTTGCTACCGCTTTTTTGGCTATTTCAGTCGCATTAAGATTTTCATCGTATAATGCATGAATAACACCCAGACTATAATCACCACCAGAACCAATGGCGTAATATTGTTCAAATTGGGTAATGCTTAAATCAGAATCAATCATGAAAATACCGGATTTATTCACAATTAAAAACGTCGCATCCAAATCGCCAAAAGGTGAATCGTGATCACTATCGGATTGGTCATTAACAAAGTTATATTTATCATGCAGTGCTTTCCATAAACCCAAAAAGAATTCAAAAATGGATTGTCGACTGAATAGGTCAATATCGGGTTTATCACTTAAATAATTATCAATAATATCATCGTATAAACCCCAACCGGTTGATGCAAAATACGACTCGCCAATTTTGCGAATTTTTTCTACTTTAAGGTTAGAACCCGGAAAACTCATCGAGCCAAAACTGACTTGGCTGTCAGCGACCATGACGGTTTTATTATCTTTTTTAATTGCCACTACGATAGACATTTTATTCCTCTTATTTGCACACTGTTATATAGAAGCGCGACTCTGCTTCCATTTTTTAAATTGTTTAGAATATCCATATTCACCATAAAACTGATCTTTATAAAAATGTTCAAGATCAATTTTTGCGTTAAATCTATCAATTAAAACATCCAAAACAGCACCAACTTGTTGATATTGGAATGTTTGTAAATACGCTTTAAGCAGTAACCAATAGATATCTTCATAACTCGAATCTTGTTTGATAGCTAACTCTCCAACTGCAATTGCTTGTGGATATTTTTTTTGATTGATTGCTAGCTTTACCCGCAAATTATCAAGAGCAATATCACCACCGATTAAATCAGCATATTGACTTATTGATTTTGCCACTAAAGGATATTGTTTGGTAAAAAAATAATAATCGGATAACAGCAGTCCCAATTCCGGTTCGCTTGAATATTGAGTGTTGAGTAACATTAGCGCTTCACGATAATCGTTATGACTAGCGGCTTTTGCGATTTGCACGTGCAATAACAGCATGCCTTTTGTTGCTTTAAATTTACTTGGCAGCATTTGTAATGATGCTAATGCTTCTTTATAGTTACCTTTGTTGTAATAACGTATGGTTTTGGCGTAAAGCTGTTGAAACGATAATGGTTTCTTAGTGAAATATAATATTTTATCGGGATCCAGTTTTGTTACTTCGGGGGCAATTAATAGCTGACTCACTACCGTAGTGTAATGTCGGCCTAACATTGCATCATAAAAATCAATTATTTTAGCATCATTATTTTTATCTTTTTGAGCTATTAATTCTAAATAAGTTAATTCTTTATTTTTAAACCGAAGCCGGATTAAACCACGATACTCACCATCGCGCTTTATTACCCGTAAAAATTTTACGTGTCCGCTGATACCCACTTTAGTAATAAGAATATCTGCAATATTGTCAATTCCTTGAATGATCATGTTTCGCTTAATATTTAGATCGCCGAGCTTCGCTATCGCATCGTGTAACGATTGCCGAACTATCGCATCTTTATTAAAATATTCTGCAAATAAAATTCTATTGCCCTTTTGCAAGGCTTTGACAAAATTTTGAGATAGCACCGTTAATTCTTTTTTAGACACTAAACCTTTGGTCTTCGCTAATGACTGACTCTCCAGTACTTTTATTTCAGCACGTTTTTGTTCTTCATTGATTTTGCTAAATTTGATTTTTGGTGCTGGTTTTTCTAGGCTTATTGGCTGTGCAATACTAACTTGTTCTGCAGCAATTACCGGACCTGCGATTGCAAATGCAAAACAAGTACTTATTATCAAGCCATTATATTTAGCCAAACGTTGGTAATTGTTCATTATAAATCCCTTATTTTCCAATACAAAAGCTTGAAAAAATTTCTCCAAGTAAATCATCACTGCTAAACTCCCCTGTTATTTGTGACAAATCGTTTTGTGCTAAACGTAAATCTTCTGCTAATAACTCTCCTGCCTGTGATGTTATTAACTGTGCGATACCATGCTGGATAAACGCCAGTGCATTTTCTAACGCGGTAATATGCCGCCTGCGCGCTGAATATTGGCTGTTCTCAACTTGAACAAAGTTCATGCTGTCTTTTAAATAGCGTTCTAGTAAATCAAGCCCATCGGACGTTTTTGCGGATAGATAGAGGTGTGACACCAAACCACCACGCTCAATATCGGATTTTATATTGCTCTCAAATGATGGCTTTAAATTCGCACTATCAATTTTATTGAATATAAAACAAACATCAAGCTGTTTTGGAAATTTATCAACAAGTTCTTGATCTTGCTGGGTTATTCCAACGTTAGCATCCACTAACATTAATATCTGATCGGCCTTTTCAATCTCCGCCCAAGCGCGGCGAATACCTTCTTGCTCAACAATATCGTCACTGTGGCGTAAGCCTGCGGTATCAATTAAATGCAATGGTAAGCCATCAAGCTGGATTGATTCTCGCAGTACATCACGTGTGGTGCCTGCAATTTCCGTCACGATGGCACTATCACGACCGGCCAAGGCATTTAATAAGCTCGACTTGCCCGCATTTGGGCAGCCTGCCAATACTACCTGCATGCCTTCTTGTAATAAACATCCGCGTTGTGCATTTTGCAAAATGGTTTCGCAATCGGTTTCAATTTGTCGTGCGTCATTTAACACACGCCCATCGGATAAAAAATCGATTTCTTCTTCAGGAAAATCAATCGCCGATTCAACGTACATTCGCAACTGGATTAATGCTGTCACCAGTGCATGAATTGCTTTTGAAAATTCACCTTGTAACGATCGTTGCGCGGCTTGAACTGCTTGCCTTGAACCTGCGTCGATTAAATCGGCAATCGCTTCGGCTTGTGCCAGATCCAATTTATCATTTAAAAAAGCGCGTTGTGAAAATTCACCTGCTGTTGCATGACGCGCACCAAGTTGAATAACGCGCTGTAATAACATGTCCATCACCACCGGCCCACCATGGCCTTGCAGTTCTAAAACGTGTTCACCGGTAAACGAATGTGGCCCAGAAAAATAAATCGCAATGCCCGTATCAATTGCAGTTTGTGACTCATCAATAAAGTCACACAATAATGCTTCTCGGGGCTTGGGCGTTAGGTTTAATAATTGTGGGATGAATGCAGGTACATCCGCTCCGGATAGTCGAATGATACCAACACCACCTCGGCCTGGCGGTGTTGCCAATGCCACGATGGTGTCGTTATCATTTAGGATCATTTTTTCTTTTTCGATTTATTCGGCTTACCACCACCGGCTAATACAATTTTAGTAATGTACTGTTGTTGCATAATCGATAAGGTATTATTCACAACCCAATACAATACTAAGCCCGATGGAAAAAACGCAAAAAAGATAGTAAAGATAAACGGTAACATCATCATTACTTTGGCTTGAATCGGATCAGCCATGGTCGGATTTAATTTTTGCTGCAAAAACATGGTTAAGCCCATGATTACTGGCAACACAAAAAATGGATCTTTAGTTGATAGATCTTGAATCCAAAGCATAAACGGTGCTTGGCGCATTTCGACACTTTCTAACAATACCCAATACAGTGCTATAAATACCGGTATCTGCACCAACATCGGTAAACAACCGCCCATGGGATTGAATTTTTCTTTTTTGTATAAATCCATCATGGCTTTTTGATAGCCTTGACGATCACCTTCAAAACGTTCTTTTAATGCAGCCATGCGCGGTTGCACGCGTTTCATGTTTGCCATCGAACGGTATTGTGTTTCTGATAATTTATAAAACACGGCTTTAATTAAAATGGTCAAGAATATAATTGCCCAACCCCAGTTACCAACCCAAGAATGGATATAATCTAAAGCAAGGTACAAAGGTTTAGCTATCACCGTTAAGAATGTGTAATCGACAGTTAATTCTAAACCGGGTGCAATGTTTTCTAATATGGGTTGAATCTTTGGACCAACATACAATTGTGACTGCACTTCTTGCTCGGTATTTTTTGCCACTTTAACCCAGGCTGAATTCATCCCGAGGTAATATCGACCCTGGCCTAAATCAGTTGAATAATAATGTTGTGCTTGCTCGGGATCCGGAATCCAGGCCCCAAGAAAATAATGTTGAATCATGGCAATCCAACCACCGGTAACGTCACGCGAATAATCTTTATCGGCCATATCACCGAAATCGTATTTTTCATACCGATCATCTTTACTCGAGACAATACCACCAGTATACGAATAGGTTCCGGTCAACATGGAACTGCTGTCGGTTGGTTCATTGCGTAAAATACGATGACGCAAAATACCTTGCCAGTCCTGCGCTGAATTATTTTTAACAATGTGTTTCACTTTAATTAAATAGCTGTCGCGCTCAAATTCATAACGCTTAATAATTTGTACGCCTTCTGGACTAGTCCAATTTAAATCCACCACCAAGACATTATTAGCACCCATATTATAAGTCGAGCTTGTACTTGTGTAAGGTGACTTTGATGTTGGCACAACTTGTAGTGCCGTGGTTTTAACTTTAGGCAAGGCCATAAAACCGGATTGAGCAACAAACAATAATTTACCCGTGTCACTGAGTAAACGAATGGGTTCATCTGGTTTTTCTAACTCAACTGGATATTTCAGTAAATCAACTTGTCGAATATCGCCTTCGAGTAAATCAATATCAATACTAAATGTATCGGTCTTAACTGTAATACGGTTACCGGATAACAAATTGGTATTTGTGTTATTTTGTTGAACATTAGCACTGTCACCGGGTAGCTTTGGCGTAACCGGTAATTGAGTATTACTATCATTGCCCGCTGGTAACTGATTATTCACATTTGGAATAGTCGCGTTGCCTTGGATTACTGTAGAAGTTGGTGACGTTACCACCGGTGTCTGAGGATGGAACTGTTCTTGCCATGCAACCCATAATAAGTAGCCAATAAAAAATAAACTCGTCAATAATAAAATTCGTTGTTGTTCCATAATTAATAATTACTTCTTTATAGTTAAGTCAGTTAAATTAATGACGATGTTGCTCTGATTCAGCATTATCGCTTATTTTTGAACAAATGTGTTTTTCAGGTATTGGATCATAACCGCCTTCATGCCATGGATGACAGCGTAAAATACGTTTTATTCCAATCCAGCTACCCTTAAAAACGCCGTAGGCTGTTATCGCTTGATGGGTATATTCAGAGCAACTTGGTTCATAACGGCAATTTGAGCCAAGCACGGGTGAAATAAAATATCTATAAAATGTAATCAAGCTCAACAAGATTTTTTGCATCGTGATACCAGTTGTTGCCACTGTTGTTCTAATTGGTCATACAATTGCTTATTAGTGCATTTTAAAACCGATGTTCGCGTTAGCACCACAATATCCAAGCCTTCTAGTAGTTCTTGATTATGACGAAAGCTTTCCCGTACTAAGCGTTTAATACGATTTCGAGATACGGCTAGTCGAAGTTGCTTCTTTGCAATCGCCAGACCGAGTCTAGCAAAATCTTGATCATTTTTTCTACACAGCAATGTGAAATGTTTACTACTTTGTTTACAGGCTTGCTCAAACACAAAAGCGTATTCGTCTGCATTAACAAGTCGTACTGAACGGGTAAATTGCACTGATGGAACCAGAGTTGAAATTTTCATACAAAATTGTACAACAATTTTGAAGTCCTTCTAATTTTGAACTAATTTTGAACTAAATTTGAAGTCCTTTTGCAATCCTTGATGATTTGAAGTGTGATAAGCCAAAGTCATCATATTTGATGCTTTAAGCTTTAGATGCGTAATCTCGTGACTTTAACTATATAAAAGCCCAATACTGCTCTAAACGGGATTTTTGTTGCGGCTCTATATTTAGCAGATAATAATCATTTTAAAATACTAATTGTTCAGTTAACTAGTATTGAATTAAAATCTAGCTGTAATCACCTGTCTTAAATCGCTCAAGTAATTCAAATTGCGCGACTGTTAATTACTGAATGCTCAGAAATTTAAACAGCCGTTTATTATTGTCGCAAGACTAAATTCTAATTAAGCGCTAAGACGTTTACGTCCGCGAGCACGACGTGCTTTAATAACCTTACGGCCACCGATTGATTTCATGCGTGCGCGAAAACCGTGAGCACGCTTACGTTTTAATGTACTTGGCTGAAACGTTCTTTTCATGTTCTTAAACCATTTTTTTTAATTGAAAATTAACTTTAACCACTAGCCTGCGCATTACCACCTGCCCCAATTAATCTTGAGGATGGAATACCACCGCTGTTTGGCTCGTATCTATTACTCTAAAAGAGCCGGGAAAGATACTGTGGATCAGGTGCTATTGTCAACTGATCATCACAGTATTTTGCGATTAAATGACCACAAAACCATATAAAACAACGCTTTTAAAAAAATACTGTAAATTAGCGCATTTGCTTGTGGATAACTTGTGCGAGCCAGAGTAATATTATCAACTGCTCGGCACAACCCCAGCATACAAGCACAATAAACTCAATAATATCAAATAGTTAGGAGAATCGCGTAATGAATAGCGTTTGGGATAAATGTCTCGATCGTTTAGAGGGTGAATTGACCCCGCAACAATTCAATACATGGATCCGTCCGCTGCATGCCGTTCAAAATAATCAACAATTATGTTTACTAGCGCCTAACCAATTCGTTTTAGACTGGATTAATGATCGTTTTATCAACCGAATCAGCGAAATTGTGTCATTACTTGACCACGATGGCGACATTATTGAAAATGTAACGATCAAAATTGGCAGTGCCGATAATCAGGCCAGCCTCACTAAATTAACATCTGAGAAAACCTTTAAGCCAGTTCGTCAATCGGCTTCAAAGACTAAGAACAGCCAAATTAAAAATAATAGTAATTTAAATCCTAAATTTATATTTGATAGTTTTGTTGAAGGTAAATCCAATCAATTGGGTAAAGCCGCTTCAATCCAGGTTGGTGAAAATCCCGGCGATGCCTATAACCCGTTATTTATTTACGGTGGTGTTGGTTTGGGCAAAACCCATTTGATGCATGCGGTTGGCAATATGATTTTACAGAATAACCCAAATGCCAATGTTGTCTATTTACATTCTGAACGGTTCGTTCAAGACATGGTAAAAGCACTGCAACACAATACTATTAATGAATTTAAACGTTACTACCGTTCAGTCGATGCCTTATTAATTGATGACATACAATTTTTTGCCAAAAAAGAACGCTCACAAGAAGAATTCTTTCATACCTTTAATGCTTTATTAGAAGGTCAAAAGCAAGTCATCCTGACTTCCGATCGTTATCCAAAAGAAGTGGATGGTTTAGAAGAACGATTAAAATCGCGTTTTGGTTGGGGACTAACAGTTGCCATTGAAGCACCTGAACTTGAAACTCGCGTTGCAATTTTAATGAGCAAGGCCGAACAAGCGAATATTGAGTTGCCCAATGAAGTTGCATTTTTAATTGCAAAATGTATCCGTTCTAATATTAGAGAACTTGAAGGGGCATTACGCCGTGTCAGTGCCAATGCACAGTTTACCGGTCAACCCGTGACACTCGAACTTGCTAAAGATGCATTACGCGATTTATTGGCATTACAAGATAAATTAGTCACCATTGAAAATATTCAAAAAACAGTGGCTGAATATTACAAAATTCGAGTAGCTGATCTACTATCAAAAAGACGTAATCGATCTATTGCGCGGCCACGACAAATGGCAATGTCATTATGCAAAGAATTGACAAACCACAGTTTGCCCGAGATCGGTGATGCTTTTGGTGGACGTGATCACACAACCATATTACACGGTTGTCGAAAAATCGCGGAATTACTCGAAACGGATTCTCGAATTAAAGAAGATCAATCAAATTTGATTCGAACCTTAAGTACCTAAAATGAATAAAAAATAGGCACTATAGCTGAGGATAAAGCTGGGTATAAAATACCAATAAGTTTGTGGATAAGTTGTGCATTGATCAGGGCTTAGTTATAAAAGTGGAGTTATCCACAATCCACACACAGATAATACAGCACTATAAAGGCTTCTATCCGAAGCCTTTGAAGTGCTCTAATATATTGAAAGTTATAATGAAATATTACTTATCCACAGATTTGGTGGTGCTTAATAATAATAATAATAAGTAGATATATAAATAATAATATTAATAGGTAGCTTGGATAAAATGCTAAATATCAGGAATAAAAAATGAAAGTATCCATTAACAGAGAAATTTTATTAGCACCACTTCAATCCGTTTGCAGTGTTGTTGAACGCAGACAGTCATTGCCTATCTTATCCAATATTTTGATTCAATTTACTCCAGAGACATTAACACTGACCGGAACCGATCTTGAAGTTGAGATGATAACTAAAATTAATTTAACCGGTGATGAAGTGCCAACTGAAAGTGGCAGTATTACATTACCCGCTAGAAAATTTTTGGATATTGTAAAAGCACTTCCTGAAAATGCCATTATAAAAATTAATATTGAAAAAGAACGCGCTGAAATTCGCTCAGGTCGAAGTCGTTTTGTTTTGGCAACTTTAGAAGCTGATGAGTTTCCGAGTTTAGAAGCACTAAAAGATCCATTTATATTTTTTGTCGTACAATCCAATTTGAAACACTTATTGGACAAGACCCAATTCTCAATGGCACAACAAGATGTTCGTTATTATTTGAATGGTTTATTACTCGAATTAAATAATGATAACCTACGGGCTGTCGCTACAGATGGTCATCGTTTAGCCCTGTGTGATGTCAATGCAAATATCTCAATACCAGAACGCTTACAAGTTATCATTCCACGCAAAGGCGTTACCGAACTATCTCGACTATTGAGCAGTAACGATACTGAAATTGAATTACAAGTCAGTAAAAATCACATTAAAGCAACTATGCCTAATTTTACATTCACCTCAAAACTGATTGATGGCAAGTTTCCCGATTATGAAAAGGTGATTCCTAAAAATTTGGACATTTCAATTAATTTCGATCGCGTTGAATTGCACTCCGCATTACAACGTGCAGCAGTATTGTCTAATGAAAAATATCGAGGTATGCGTTTAACCCTGGCCGATAATATTTTAAAAGCCACAGTTCATAACCCCGAACAAGATGAAGCTGAAGAAGAAATGGAAATTGACTATCAAGGAGAAGCATTGGATATAGGCTTTAATGTGAGTTATTTTCTGGATGCATTAAATGCAATTGAGAATGAAACTGTTAATATGAATTTATTGGATTCTAATAGCAGCTGTTTATTACAGACTGGCACGGATTCTGATTGTAAATACGTCATAATGCCGATGCGATTGTAATTAAGCCTAGTTGACTAAAATAATAATTGATATTTAAATAGCTATCGTTGTAATCACAAGCCATGAGTTTAAAACAATTACGCGTACGATACGTCCGTAATTTAACTGAAGTTGATATAGAACCCAGTTCCAATCTCAATGTATTTTATGGCGCTAATGCCAGTGGTAAGACCAGCCTTCTTGAATCCATTTCGATTCTTGGAACAGCCCGTTCATTTAGAACAAATCACATAAAACAAATAATCCAATACCAACAAGAGGCACTGACTGTATTTGGTCAGCTCGATAATGGTAGTACTCTGGTACCCATGGGTATCGAAAAGACACGCTCAACAACTACCGTTCGTATTAAAGGCGAAACTCTAAAACAAGCTTCTGAGTTAAGTAAATTAATGCCGGTAGTTAGTCTTCACCCCGAATTACACCGCCTGGTTTCAGAAGGTCCAAAGTTCCGACGGCAGTTTCTGGACATGGGAGTGTTTCACGTGGAACATCAATTTCTAGCGGTTTGGCAAAACTATCATAAAATATTACGTCAACGTAATGCTGCATTACGCCAACAACAGTCTGATAGCTTAATACAAGTTTGGAACAAGGATTTAATCAAATACGGTAATTCTATATCGGAGATGCGCTTGGATTATTTAAATCGTTTACAACCCTATTTTGACAGCACTGCAACCACCCTACTCGGCTTCATTCCTGATATTAACTATCAAACTGGATGGTCAAAAGATTTTGATTATCAAACGGCACTGGATGAGAGTTTTGTTACTGACAAAGAACATCACTATACCCGTTGCGGACCGCATCGAGCCGATATACGTTTTAGCCATAACAATACACCGGTACAACATTGTTTTTCTCGTGGGCAGCAAAAAATGCTAGTCACCATCTTGTTATTATCCCAAGCATTACTGTTACGGGAAAAGCAGCAGCAATGCATTATTTTGGTTGATGATCTAGCTGCAGAATTAGACCAACAACACCGTTCGTTGTTTATGCAGTTATTAACGGATACCAATGCTCAGTGTTTTATTACATTAACTGACCCGAGTTTATTGAATATTGATCCAGCTTCAAATACCAAATTGTTTCACGTGGAACATGGTGCTATCACTTTGGTTTAAATGTACTGAGTTGGTTTGTTTATCATTCAATACAATTGAGACTAGAAAATTGTTTCACGTGGAACATAGTGTTATTGGTTTGGTTTAAAAGTACTGCGTTGGTTTGTTTATAATTCAATACAATTAAGACTAGAAAATTGTTTCACGTGGAACATGATGATATTGGTTTGGTTTATCTATAATTTATACGGTGGAATGACAGGGATTTTTTCAAATGGATACCAGCCCAATCCCGTTGCCGTACTTTAGAACGCTAAGGCGTTCATTAAGCATTTCCTTGCTCAGGTTATATAACGTGGTAGTTGAAATGAATTTCATTATTAATTCAATCCGTCACCCCGGTAATGGATTTGGGCCGGGGTCCACTTGCTCGGTTTATCAGTAGCAGATAGATCCAGCTTCAAACTGTGGATACCGGCCTAAACCCGTTACCGGCATGACGTGGTAGTTGAAATTGGGTTTACCTTTTATTAATGCTATTGCCGGTACTTTAGAACGCTAAGGTGTTCATTAAGTATTTCCTCGCTAACGCTCAGGTCATATGACGTGGTAGTCGAAATTGGTTTTGCCTTTTATTACGCCGTTGTAGATATGTCGTAGTAGGTGGAGTTAATTTGATTACTAATTCAATCCGTCACCCCGGTAATGGTTTTGGGCCGGGGTCCACTTGCTCGGTTTATCAATACCAGATAGATCCAGTTTCAAACTATGGATACCGGCCTAAACCCGTTACCGGCATGACGTGGTAGTTGAAATTGGATTTACCTTTTAATAATTCCGTTGTCGGTACTTTAGAACACTAAGGCGTTCATAAGTATTTCCTCGCTACCGCTCAGGTCATATGAGGTGGTAGTTGAAATGAATTTCATTATTAATTCAATCCGTCACCCCGGTAATGGTTTTGGGCCGGGGTCCACTTGCTCGGTTTATCAGTAACAAAACCATCCCAGTGTAAACTACAAATAGCAGATTAATAACTTAGACCTTGAGCACTAATAATGTAAATTTTAATGAACAGCATAGTGTGGTTTTTTATTTTTAAAACAGTAATGACCACATTCAATTTTCAGTGAATTATTAATAACTTATGATCATTGCAATAATTTAAAAAAGATCAATAATGCCACTAATATTGCCCTTCTCAGAGCAGATGGTGTTACACTGTTACGTTCAATTTTAGAATACAAGAATTAATAATATCTGTATCTAAATATCCATAACCTAAAGAAGATTAAGACTCTATATGGCTGAAGATAATTACGATTCCTCGAGTATTAAAGTCCTAAAAGGATTAGATGCGGTTCGCAAACGCCCGGGCATGTACATTGGTGATACCGATGATGGCACTGGTTTACACCACATGGTATTTGAGGTAGTTGATAATTCTATCGATGAAGCATTAGCTGGCCACTGTTCCAGTATTGATATTAAAATTCATTCTGATGGCAGTATTACAGTTCAGGATAATGGTCGAGGAATTCCAACCGAACATCATGAAGAAGGAAAGTCTGCTGCAGAAGTTATTATGACGGTATTGCATGCCGGTGGTAAATTTGATGATAACTCTTACAAAGTGTCAGGCGGCTTACACGGTGTGGGAATTTCCGTGGTGAATGCTTTATCCGAACGTTTGATTTTAACAATCCGTCGTGGTGGTAAAATTTATCAGCAAGAATATAATAATGGCGATCCACTCTCAGATTTAAAAGTTATCGGTGATACTGATGATTGTGGTACCAAGGTAAAATTTTTACCGAGTGACGTTATTTTTAAAGATACGATTTATCATTACGATATTCTCGCTAAACGTTTGCGTGAATTATCATTTTTAAATTCGGGTGTGCGTATTACGTTATCCGATGAGCGTGATGATAAAAAAGACGTTTTTGAATACGAAGGTGGTATCCGTGCTTTCGTTAAACATTTAAACCGCAAGAAAACCCCACTGCATCCAGAAGTGTTTTACATCGATATGGAAAAAGACGGCATGCGGGTTGAAGTAGCCATGCAATGGAACGACTCCTATCAAGAAAATATTTATTGTTTTACTAACAATATTCCTCAGCGCGATGGTGGATCACACCTAGCTGGATTTCGAGGTGCGTTAACGCGAACCTTAAATAATTATATTGAAAAATCCGTTATTGCTAAAAAAGCCAAAGTCAGTCCGACCGGTGATGATGCACGTGAAGGATTAACGGCTATATTGTCAGTCAAAGTTCCGGATCCAAAATTTTCTTCTCAAACCAAAGATAAGCTCGTGTCCTTAGAAGTTAAAGGTGCTGTCGAGTCGGTGGTTGGTGAAAAGTTTACCGACTACCTAGCTGAGTCACCACAAGATGCTAAAGCCATTGCAAATAAAATGGTTGAAGCAGCGCGTGCTAGAGAAGCAGCGCGTAAGGCTCGTGAAATGACACGCCGTAAAGGCGCGCTTGATGTTGCGGGTTTGCCAGGCAAGTTAGCCGATTGTCAGGAAAAAGATCCAGCCTTATCTGAACTATTCCTAGTCGAAGGGGACTCCGCTGGCGGTTCTGCCAAGCAAGGTCGTGATAGAAAGTATCAAGCTATTTTGCCGTTAAAAGGTAAAATCTTAAATGTTGAAAAAGCCCGATTTGATAAAATGTTATCTTCTGTCGAAGTCGGCACACTCATTACTGCATTAGGTTGCGGTATTGGCCGTGAAGAATTTAATCCAGATAAATTACGGTATCACCGTATTATTATCATGACTGATGCGGATGTTGATGGTTCACACATTCGAACTTTATTGCTAACGTTTTTTTACCGTCAAATGCCTGAGATTGTCGAACGCGGTCATATCTATATCGCACAACCGCCTTTGTACAAAGTGAAAAAAGGCAAGCAAGAGCGTTACGTTAAAGATGATGCTGAATTAAACCAACACTTATTACAATTAGCCATGGGTGGCGCAGAGTTATTTGTTAATGATAGTGCGCCTGCGTTATCAGGTCCTGCCCTTGAGACTTTGGCTAATCAATTTGTGCAAGTCAAAGCTACAATTAAACGTTTAGGACGTCGCTATAATGAAGGCATTTTAATGAAGTTATTAAACATGCCTAAACTGGATGCTGAATCGAGCAAAGAACAAATTAATATCTGGTTTACAGATTTAGTTGAACAGCTTAATGCCACCGCGTCCATCAATGGTGAGGAGTTTTCATTTCACGACGTAAAAGACGGTGATCAAATTGACTGGAATGTCATTATGGTTATCGCTAGGCATGGAGTGAGTACTGACTTCGATTTTGGCAGTGATTTCTTTAACTCGGGTGAATATAGTTCTATTCAAACACTGTCATCAGAACTAACGGGTTTAATAGAACCTACTGCCTATGTCAAACGTGGTGATAAAGAGACACCAATTAGCAGCTTTAAAGAAGCAATTGAATGGTTGATTAAGGATGCAGCCAAAGGTCAGCATATCCAGCGCTACAAAGGTCTTGGCGAAATGAATCCAGATCAACTTGCTGAAACCACCATGAGTTATGAAACGCGGCATTTATTGCAGGTTAGAATTGAAGACGTAATTGCTGCTGATGAAGTGTTCACAACACTAATGGGCGATCAAGTTGAGCCTCGCCGTGAATTCATTGAAACTAATGCGTTAAATGTTGCCAATCTTGATGTATAAAATAACGTGCAGATAAATGACAGCTTGTTATTTGTGTTAATAAAAGTGTAAAACTTAGACTGTAATATAAAACACTCATAACAAACAGTATTAGCCATTTTTAATATTTGGTGACTAAAAAAATACACTAAATGGACACCCTGCCCGACATTACTTTTATTTGGTTTTTCATTTTTATAGTGACCGCTTTTGTTGCAGGTTATGTTGATGCTATTGCAGGTGGTGGTGGCATGATTCAAATTCCGATCTTACTACTCAGTGGTCTACCACCAGTATTTGCATTAGCCAGTAATAAAATAATTTCGATGTTTGGCACACTAGTCGCAATACTGCGTTATCACAAACAGAATAAAATTATTTGGCGCGTGGTTTTTATCGCAGTTATCCCGTGTTTGGTCGCATCTTATTTTGGCGGCTTGGCCGCATTGTCGACCCCTACGTGGATTTTGGAATGGTTAATTATCGGCTGTATCCCAATCGCATTATTTTTTACTCTACGAACTAAAACAGAATCAAAATTACCAGAAATGGAAACGGGTATCGTCCGAACTATTTCATCTACTGCACCACTGGGTTTTTATGATGGTATATTAGGGCCCGGTACTGGTAGTTACTTAACGATCATAATGCACCGGTATTTAAAGATTGATTATTTGCATGCAACTGCAATCACCAAACCCCTTAATTTAAGCACTAATATAGGTGCGGCCATTGCTTTTTTAATTGCGGGTAAAGTTGTTTGGATTGTTGCAATTCCAATGTTAATTGCGAATGCGCTTGGTGCTTGGATTGGTGCACACTATGCATTAAAAGGCGGTCAAAAATTTATTCGCAAAATTTTAATTTCAGTATTATTCTTTATGTTGATAGCAAATAGTATCAAAATACTGAATTAGTCATAATGCAAAAAATCGTACTGCAATTTTTTAATAGAATAATTAAAGCTGATACTGACATTATAAAATCAATTACAGTATTTCAAGGTGAATTATTTTTAGAACAAAATAATCAAGTTTTTATTTTTAGCTTGCCCGCACTGCATAAAATTTTATCCCACGAATTACAGGTGAGTTATTTAGAATTTAGACAATTATTATATCAAGGAACATTTAATCAAGTTCTAAAGTCCTATGGTGCAAAAATTGATATTCACCAGTCGCATCAAAATATCAATAACAGCTTATACAAGTTAGTCTTAATTGATAGATAAATAGTAAACGACGAAACATCTAAATAACAGTTCTCTATCCTGGCCTGTTTAATTTATTTAATTACGAATGTAGCTAGCTGCTAAATGAGTACTAAACAATTTTAATTGGCTCCCCTCCCGAAGTGATTTTTATGTATAGTGTTACTAAGCTTTTTGAATTATTTATTTTATTATGTAAAATTATGTTACTAAACAGTCAGTTATGATGAGTTAAATACAATCTATGAGTATTAATGGGTGATTTCAACTATATTTAAAGAAGCGAAGTGAATGTGTTTTTATAATAATAATTAAACTGAAACAGAACAGATTGAGTCATGAGGGAGTTTTTGTGTCGGAGCAATATGAACAAGCCGTTTTACAACGCAATAAATATGGTAGCTATAATTCGAGTTGGATTTTTTTTGCGGTTATTTTTGTTTTAGCGCTTATTATTATTTTTTTAAGTTTATCAAAATTTGAAACTAATTCTAATAAAAATGCTTTGATTGTTGAATTTCAAAGAACCTTGTTTGAACAAACAAATGGTTTGAATGATTTAACGGTTTACCTCAGTAATAATGATGAAAAGAATAAGCGTTATTTTGCCAAGGTTAAAAAATATTCAAATGAAATTTACCATCGATTTAATATCATTTCAGAATTTATCGTTGATAATAGTTTGCTGGTTGATCAAAAAAAGTTTTCTAGAGCAGAAAAAACGTATCGTAAACGTTTGGACACAGTATTAGAAAAGAGTGAAAAGCTAATTCAATTTTATGCGGCGCTAGGTGAAGTGCAGCAAATGTTACCAAGGTTATTGGCATTAAACTCAGAGGTTACCGAACTTTTAATTCAAGACAATACTTCTGACAATCATATCTACTTTATTACTAGACAGCTGTTTTTAATGGAAAGAGTGAGTAATAGCGTCCGTGTTTTGATGGACGATGATAATGGCTCGGGTAAGGTTGTTGCCGCGGCTGATCGTGTTGGACGTGATATGGCACTTGTTATGCGAGTCTATAAAGGTTTGTTAGATGGTGATTATCGGATGAATGTTGCAAAAATTAAGAGTCTAAAAGTACGCGATAAATTAAATAAAATAACTAAACTCACTAAGCCATTATCCAAGGAAATAGGTATTGTATTGCAACTTGGTATCAACGCTTTCCAGTTTTCTGATCTGCGTTTTGATTTGAAACAAGAGTCTGTAAAATTACAACAAAACTATCAAACGCTATTTTTTGAACCTAGTGTT
>VAOX01010827.1_pt1 | contig 17645 bp, 15 predicted proteins | sample 3393891 | NCBI WGS metagenome assembly VAOX01 (sample SAMN08290429, study PRJNA428436) | hydrothermal vent metagenome | isolation source: Deep-sea hydrothermal vent chimney | place: Indian Ocean: Southwest Indian Ridge | depth 2822 m m | reverse complement strand
TTGGGGTTCTTCAACCGCCTCTCAAACGCACGTCGGTTCGCACAGCCCGTCAGCGGGTCGTGAAAAGTTAAGTGCATCAACTCTTTATTAGTTTGCTCCAGGGTCACTACTGTCGCCTGGAGACGATCTTTATATTCATTCAAGGCATGAGTAACATTCTCAAGTTCAGATATTTTAAGTGGCCCACTAATACTTTCCGGGACCCTTTCATCACTCGTCGAATCATCTGTTCGTAAATGGGCTGCCAGGCGAGACAAAGGCCGACCTATTAGTAAAGTAAATAGCAGTCCACTTCCTAAAATCAAGGCAAAAACATACCCCATATAGCCCCAAAGGCTATTTCGCACCAGTCCGACCAAATCTCTAACATCTGAAGGCTCAATGACCGATAACTTCATTACTTTAACCGCCTCAGCCAAGGGGACAGTCTTTTGATCGGGATTATTCCACGTGATTTTTTTTATCGAATACTGTTTTAGTACCCCGTACACTTTCAACATCCGATTAACATTAATCCTTAATCCGACATAGCCAATTATTGTTGAGCCGGGCTTGCCATCTTTGGTCACTGGATGAAAATATACCAAAAATATATTATTGCCCAAACGATTGATCGAGGGAGCTTTGACTGCTTTCAAATCAATCTCATTTGACAGAGAATCTTCAGGCACCAGCGCTTTGCCCTTACTGTCATAAAGATCAATTGCATTAATAATTTTGCCACGACGTGTGGACAATTCAGAAATTCGCGCTTGTTTCCAATAACTATAATACGTTGCATCATAAAAAAGCACGCGTGTTTCATCCCACCTGGCTAATCTAAAGGCTAAGGAAATAAGCTGCTTGCTATACCGGGACATCACACTCTGCATATCCATTCGGGCACGTTTTTGAGTTTGCGTCAGGGCATTGGCTTGTAAACTGTCGGCCTTTTTTACCGACAAATAAGTACTGACGATTACCGGGATAATAGTAATCGACAATAATAGCGCCAAGTACCAGGTAATCGAACGCGGGGTGATGTTCGCGAAAAATGATTTCATCTAATTTTCGCCATACGGCCTAAAACGTCTTCAAGCTTCTCGGCAAGTTCAATTTCATACACTGAAGAAAAAAAGTGATTCGCGCCTTTCACTAAAATCAAGTCACTATTTTTTTTCATTAAATTTATCCAGCGAACGTTAATTCTCCGATCTTTGCTGCCTAGAATGACATAAACAGGAATTTTACGGTTTCTTAGTTTTGCCAAACCTTTAAGTAATTTTTCTTCAGTACAGGCAGCGTAAGAAAGATAGCCTACAGGCGTTGAAGTATAATTTTTACAAAACGATAATTGATATGTATGCAAGGCACTGGGCTGGCTGAGTAATAATTTTTGGGCAAAATTAACTTGAATGGTTCGGTCCGATTGAGTGATATGAGGAGGAGTCAAACTAATGGCAATCAATGCTTTAACTGACACTTGCGGGTAACGAATAGTAAAGCTAATTCCATGTTGACTCCCCCAACTGTGACCCACCACTACAAAAGACTTAAAACCCTTTGCCTTTAACCACTGGGTCCAGGCAAATATTTCTTTAAGGTCACCATCAAAGGTATGCTGATGGGCAGCCTGACATTGCATACTTTGCTGTCGATTTGAAATACCCAGCGATAAATTAGGCGCAAGAATCGCATGCCCCTGTGAAGATAAGGCTTCTATAATATTACTGGTGGCGCGGAATGTTCTGGTCTGCAAAAAACCATGCATGACTATAATAGCAGGACGCTCTACATTACCATTATGCCAGGTCGCTGTAGCTACCTTTGAACCAGGCAACGATAAACTAACGGTATCTGCCATCGTTAGCGTCGGCACCAACCATAACAACACAAACCAACAAAAAGAAGGCTTCCGTATCTGAAAGGTTAACCTTTCTGGATTCTCTAGCGAAATGGAATAATGCATAATCTGGACTCTCTTGATACCGAGCAGTAGCAGCCGTGCTATCCGTGATTCACTAACTTTAATTTTTCTAGACCTTAATGAATTATTATGGCCTTTTGTTATAGATATCTCAAGCGTCTGCGGGCTAAAAGGATATTTAAATAAACAATTTCTGGTGAAAAACTCATACTGATTGTGGTTATTTTGTGCTTGGCTCAATCATATGTACATCGCGCTGAGGGAATGGAATCTCAATCGCAGCCTCTCTCAACACAAGCTCCACTGCAATATTCAACTCACTATTAACACTGACTCTTCTATCAATATCATTGATAAAACAACGCAATTCAAACTCAAGCGCGTTATCGCCGAACCCTAACATTATCACTCGTATCGGAAACATCGGATTCTCTGTAATGACTTGATCATGCTGCTCTGCAACTTTGGTTAATAACTCAATTACCTGCTGAACATTAGAACCGTACGCCACGCCAATAGGGACATTCACACGGCCTCGTCGATCCCGGTACATCCAGTTAGTCACTTTAGTCGTGATCAATTCAGCATTTGGCACAATGACATCTGCGCGCTCAAATGTTTGGATAATGGTGGAACGAATACTAATACGTTTCACATAGCCTTCCACATCACCCACTACAATCCAGTCACCCGTTTTGATCGGACGCTCAAATAGCAGGATTAATCCTGAAATGAAATTATTAACAATATTTTGTAAGCCAAAGCCGATGCCTACCGATAAGGCACCAGCGATAATCGCAAGACTCGTAAAGGAAACACCGATAATTCCCAATGCCAGTAAACTCGCAATAACGATCCCGACATACCCCCCCATGGTCACTAATGCCTCCTTGGCACTACGTTCCATTCCTATGTCGTTTAACCATTTTGAGTCCAGCTTGGCTTTTATCCAACCTGAAAGAGAATGTAAACTTGCAAAAGCTAAAATTGCAAGCAAGATCTTCGATGGAACAACACTCATCGAACCTATTGCAAAGCCCTTATAGATCCAAATATCCAACTGCTTCTCCAAGGTGTCATGAAAACCCAGGAGATGCAATAACGTATAGATCAAGCCAAAGAATAATGTGACCCTTAGTAAGAACACAATCCAAAATCGAGCAGTTTTTAATATTGTAACCTCAGGCGAAATATTAAACCGGGTTACTCGCTTAATAATTCCGCCGTTAAGGTAACTCAGCATATTATTTAACATGAAGTACGCCACTGACAGAACAAACATCCCAGTCACTATTTGCAACAAATAAAAACTTAAATTACGATAACCTTTAAACGCTATTACAATAATAGTGACTGCAAACAATACAGCAATAACTCTCACCATCGCTGCAAAAATAAAATGGATGCAGCGTACAAAATAAGAGATACTAAAATAATAAAAAACCAACATTGTTAATAGAGTAAAATCATACAAGATGAATAGTGTATTAATTTCCAGGCCAGACTCTTTAAAGACGGAGTTCACAAAAAATCCGATCCCCGTTACATACACCAAAATTTTCATATGTATATTGAGCCCGTAATCTTGCGGAGAACCATTACGCATCTTAATCGAATTTACCATTGTTAACATAAACGGTAGTATCAAGAGCGTGGTAAGCATCACCATCGCAAAGCGAGAGAACAGATATAATTTTTGTTCGTACCCGGTCACGTCCATAATTGACAAACTAGTGAGCGCAAGCATCATTCCCGGAAGATACACAATAAAATTTCTGATCAATTTTAATGGTGCCCCTCCTTGTGCAGAGGATGCTCTCTGGAAATACTCGTTACGCAGTAGTCGCCAGCGCACAATATGCATTACTATATAAACACCGAACGCAATCAATAATGAATATATCAAATAGATAGGGGATATGGATTTATGATTTGCTTTACTTGAAAAAAAACTTCCCAAACTTTTAAACAACACAGTGGTTTTCTGTGGCTCACCCCACAACAACTTATGTAAGGGATCGCTTTTTGCAAATAATTGTTCTGCTTGAACTTGCTTCAACCGAAGTACGAGATGCTTTTGAAGCTCTTTGATTTTTAACAAATATACTTTCGACTCTTTCTCCATCCCCTCCAGCTGACTCTTTCTCTTCATCAACTTTTGACGTTTTTCTTTAACTTTCCACGGGTCGGTACTTTTCTTTTCACCTAAGGAAGCAATATCGATAGCAACAGACTTTATTTTTTCAATTAACGCCCCCTGCAAGTGCTCTATCTGTTTGTCTAATTTAAGCAATTTCCCGGAAAAGCCAGGGATACTGGAAGATTTCATCCGACGACGATGAGCACCGACATCAAATTTATTAATTTTCTGTTTAATTTCGGCAATTGTTTTTACAAATTCAGGCGCTTCTGAAGCCTCCAATGCGCTTGCGAAAAAAAACATCAGTACGTAAAAAATAAAACCTGGATACTTTACATTCATATTTAAATTATAATGCCTAAATTTCGGTTTAAGTAATAAGTTACTGTTCAAAAAATAATTTACTGTCTCAGAGTGGTAAAAACCAACTATCTGCGCTGTACAAATCACCCAGCAGGGCAAAAGAAAGATATCCTGGGACTATAGACGGTTATTTTAACGACAAAATACCAATCGTTCATTGATCCGGGCCTCGTTCTCTTCCCGAATATAATGACAACCAATAAAGCATTACTGTAACGCTATTTTATCGGGACGAAAGTAGCTATTCACACCAACAAACGTACCAGAAAAAATTCAATCTTTATACTTTCTTTAAAACTGTGCTTAATCTCACAGTTTTAAGCAAACTTTGCAACTAAATGCTCCGATCTTCTGTAAAATCTAATTTTTCTGGACATTAGCGTACAAATATTGCAGACTTCTTACAACAGGTCCTGAAAATCTGGCATTTTCTGCGAAAATACGCGAAATTTAGCTGAATCTGTAAAAAATAACAAATAGCCCAACGCAAACGGTAGGACTGGCTAATATGTCGTCAATATTATTACTTAACGGTCCCAACCTTAATTTGTTAGGGAGTCGCGAACCTGAGATTTATGGAAATGCCACTCTGGAAACAATCATCGCTGATTTAAAACAAACTGCTGAGCAACATGGGGTCACGTTTGATTCATTTCAAAGTAATGCTGAACACGAGCTGGTTAACCGAATCCAACAGGCTGCAAGTGAAAACACCGCATTTGTGATATTGAACCCTGCTGCATTTACGCACACTAGTGTGGCAATACGAGATGCATTCCAGGCCACCGGAATTCCTTTTGTAGAAGTACATATTTCAAATATATATCAGAGAGAGGAATTCAGAAAACACTCCTATTTCTCAGATATTGCACAAGGTGTAATCGCAGGCTTGGGTGTCCAGGGCTACAATCTTGCAATGCAAGCAGCACTGGAACATCTGAATAAATAAAATGGCTTAAGACCATTATTGACAAACATAAACACTTTAATATAGACAGTGAACATAGGTAAAAACAATGGATATCCGAAAAGTTAAAAAACTAATAGAATTGCTCGAGGAATCAGGCATTGCCGAACTCGAAATAAAAGAAGGTGAAGAATCTGTTCGCATAAGCCGTCATGGCTCAGGGGCAGCCGCACCAATGGTTATGCAACAAGCTGCACCAGCGGTAGCGGTAGCAGCAGCTCCTGTTGCAGCCCAGGAAGAACCAGAAGAACCGGAAAGTAATATTCCCAGAGGCCACCAGCTACTCTCACCAATGGTGGGAACTTTTTATCGCTCACCCAATCCAAGCACTCCAACTTTTGTTGAGCTTGGCCAAAAAGTCAATATTGGCGATACGCTTTGCATTATCGAAGCCATGAAAATGTTTAACCAAATAGAAGCTGACAAAGCGGGCACTATTGCTGCCATTTTGGTTGAAAATGGGTCGCCGGTTGAGTTTGATGAACCGCTATTTGTAATTCAATAACACTAAATCGGGTATTCCAACATGTTTGATAAAGTTGTTATAGCCAATCGTGGTGAGATTGCGTTACGAATCTTGCGCGCTTGTCATGAAATGGGTATTAAAACAGTTGCCGTCCACTCTACGGTAGACCGTGACCTTAAACACGTATTATTAGCAGACGAATCTGTTTGCATAGGCCCTGCCCCTTCGGTAGATAGCTATTTGAACATCCCGGCGTTAATCAGTGCTGCAGAAGTGACTGATGCCGTGGCTATTCATCCAGGCTACGGGTTTTTGTCAGAAAACGCGGATTTTGCAGAACGCGTTGAACAAAGTGGCTTTACTTTTATAGGACCTCGTTCGGAAACTATTCGAATAATGGGTGATAAAGTATCAGCCATTCAGGCCATGAAAAAAACTGGCGTTCCTTGCGTACCAGGTTCTGATGGTGCATTGGGCGAAGATCCAAAAGAAAATATTCGAATTGCCCGCGAAATTGGTTTTCCGATAATCATTAAAGCCTCTGGCGGCGGCGGCGGACGCGGTATGCGCGTAGTGCAAACAGAATCGGTATTAATCAATGCTATTGCATTAACCAAAGCTGAGGCTGCTGCAACTTTTGGTAATGACATGGTCTACATGGAAAAGTTCCTGGAGAGACCTCGTCATATCGAATTTCAGGTAATGGCAGATCAACATGGCCATGCCATTCATCTTGCTGAACGTGATTGCTCTATGCAACGTCGACACCAAAAAGTGATTGAAGAAGCGCCTGCACCAGGAATAACAGAGGAGCAGCGTCAGCGCATGGGCGGTATTTGTGCAAAAGCTTGTCGCGATATCGGATATGTAGGCGCAGGTACTTTTGAATTTTTATTTCAGGATGATGAGTTTTATTTTATTGAAATGAACACACGCGTTCAGGTTGAACATCCGGTTACCGAGTTTATTACTGGTGTCGACATCATAAAAGAACAAATACGCGTGGCAGCAGGTGAACCATTGTCTTACACCCAGGACGATATTAAAATTACTGGACATGCAGTTGAATGTCGAATCAATGCAGAAAATCCTGTTAATTTCATGCCTTCGCCTGGACTGATCACTCAATTTCATGCGCCTGGTGGACCGGGTGTTCGCATGGACACTCATCTCTATGATGATTACCGAGTGCCGCCTAACTATGACTCAATGATTGGCAAACTCATTACCTACGGAACCGACAGGGATAGCGCCATTCGACGTATGAAAATGGCTTTACTGGAAATGGTGATAGAAGGAATCCATACTAACATCCCATTACAACAGGACTTAATGGCAGACCCTGTATTTTGTGCCGGGGGATTTAATATTCATTATCTCGAAAAGAAACTTGGCATTTCTTAATCGCTGGTGGCAAGTCACTCTAGGCATTCAGCCCGAAAAAGCTGATGCTATCGCTCTTGCCCTCGAAGCATTGGGGGCAATTGCAATTACTTACCGCGACGGCGAAGATAATCCTATCTTTGAGCCCGAACTCAACACAACTCCCTTATGGAAAAGTACACTTATTACGGGTCTTTTCTCCTGCTCATCGGATAAAAATGCAGGAAATACCTTAGTTGAAAATCTTCGCCAGCAACTTGATTTAGAGGTATCGACAACCATCAAGCTTAGCGAACTTGAAGATCAAGAGTGGACGCGAAGTTGGCTACAATATTTCCAACCAATGCAATTCGGCAAGAATCTCTGGATAATTCCCGAAGGATTTGATGTCCCTCACCCATCAGCCAACAACCTCTTTCTTGATCCTGGACTTGCCTTTGGGACGGGAACCCACCCCACCACAGCCATGTGCTTGAGTTGGTTAGATGCTAACGCACCTGTTGGACTTGAAGTACTGGACTTTGGTTGTGGCTCTGGAATTTTAACGGTCGCTGCCGCGGTCTTAGGTGCGCAGCATATTGATGCAATAGATATTGATCCCCAGGCAATTATCGCAACACACTCTAATGCCGAGAAAAATAATTGCTTACAGCGAGTACACTCATGCTTACCAGAAGAACTTGAATTTAAACAATATGATTTGATTTTGGCCAATATTCTTGCGGGCCCACTCACTAAACTCTCTACTGAGCTTGCCCGCTATTGCCGAACCGACGGCACACTGATATTGTCAGGGATACTTACTGAGCAAGCCAATGAGCTGAAATCAGCCTATTTACCCTGGTTCAGCATTGAAAATGTGACACAACAGGAAGACTGGATTTGTTTGCAGTGCAGACGGCACTAAACAATCTTGCTATGATGAGCTAACTAGACTAATTCTTATAACTAACTTTACTAGAGTTTATTGACTATTTTCCTATTTTATTAATATCAGATGCTTACACGTTGCCCAAAATGCCAAACACTATTCCGTATATCGGAAAGTCAATTGCAGCGCGCGCGTGGTAAAACCCGATGCGGTCAGTGTTTTACCGTATTTGAGGCAAAAAAAGCAACTGTAGAAGAGAATACTCCACGTACCCCTCAAAGACGCCCTCAACAAAGACCACAAAATCCTCAAGAAGCCACTCCAGCAGACCAAACTCAACAACCTGGAATGAGCAACGCTGCGTCGTCTATATATAATGAGATGGTTATAAAGAATCAGTCTGTTAAATATGACATACCAGACACATTGGATGACGATAACGCTAAAATCAATGATTTCAGCATACCCGGTACTCCTGCGCCAAGGCCGACGGCTGCTCCAGCACCCTCGACATTTCCACAAGAGCAGCATTCGGAAGAAGTCACTCGACGTATTGATGAGCTTAGACGAAAAGCGAACAAATCAGGGCTGGAACCTGCAAGCAATCAGGCACTGGATCAACAACTCAATTACGAGCTTCAGCCTCCTCCCAGTCGCAACGAGGCCGCCGACAATAATTTTATTCCCGAGGTATTGCAAGACGACCTTTACGAAGAAGTCCATATTCCCAGTGCGCGTAAAAACTACTTTATGATTTTAGGTATCCTCGGCTTATTATTCATATTACTTCTGCAATATGTCTATTTTAGTCGTGAGCGACTGGCCAGTAATCCCAACTTCCACCCTTACATGGTAAAATTCTGTAAATTATTCAAGTGCAAAGTTCCCTACAGATCCAACCTAAAGTTAATGACGATGCGCTCTTTTACTCCTCAGCGTTTACGCAGCAATAACAAGCTTGGAGTGATCAATGCCGTATTTTATAACCGTGCAACGTACGTACAGCCTTATCCGACTATCGAGTTAAAAGTCGAAAATAAAAATGGTGAGCTGGTTGCCATGAGAAGAATATACCCAGAAGCATATTTGCCTAAAAACAAACTTGGTGACATTAAAAAAGGCCTTGAACCCCGCAAACCGATTACACTGGAAATTATATTTAAAATTCCAACTAAAGAAGATCCCTCTGTTCAATACAAATTTCGCTAGCAATCTTCTCAAAAACGATAATATTCGATCGGATTTATTGCCCACAGCTAACCCACAAATTGTCCACAAGTTATCAACAATATTTCACTATATACCCGTATGGGCGTATAATTAAGCAAGACTAACAGTCGAAACTTGTCAATATATATATTTTTTGTACAGGGGTTTTAATCATTGTCGGGACGCGTTATTATCGCCTCTCAACTTCGCATTGAGGTGAAAGTAAACAAAAATTCTGGCAATGCGATTCACTTTACGTTTAGCAGGCGACAAGATTTTATTTAAAATTTGAATATCCGCTGTGATCATAAGGTGACGGTATAGAGACTTTTTCTCTACTGATAGAATTTGTTAATAATTTATACAATAAATGATTATTAAACCATTAAAAATTGGCCCGTATACAGGGAATAATAACCTTGTACTGGCTCCCATGGCAGGTGTAACGGACCGCCCTTTCCGTCAACTGTGCAAACAGCTTGGCGCAGGTTTCGCTTATTCTGAAATGGTCTCATCCAACTCATTATTATGGGGCAGCAAAAAAACCTTGCGTCGCGCCAACCACGAAGGGGAAGTTGCGCCTCGCATTATTCAGATTGCCGGCTCTGATCCCACTCAAATGGCCGAAGCAGCGCTATACAATGCAAAAAAAGGGGCTCAGATCATTGATATCAACATGGGTTGCCCGGCAAAGAAAATTTGCAATGTCATGGCAGGATCTGCACTTTTACAAAATGAACCCTTAGTGGCTGATATTCTCACTGCTGTTGTTAATGCAGTCAATATTCCGGTCACTTTAAAAATTCGTACGGGCTGGGATAAAGAAAATCGCAATGCCATTCGAATTGCACAAATTGCAGAGCAAGCAGGTATTCAAGCATTAGCAATTCACGGGCGAACCCGCACTTGTTATTACAAGGGTGAAGCTGAATACGATACAATTAAACAAGTAAAAGAATCTACCTCAATTCCTGTTATCGCCAATGGCGATATCAAGACACCGCAACAGGCCAGGTATGTTCTTGAATATACCGGCGCTGATGCGATTATGATTGGCCGCGCTGCACAAGGGCGGCCATGGATTTTTAGGGAGATTGAACACTATCTAACAACAGGGAATTTGTTGCCTGAGCCAGGTGTTACAGAAATTCGTGACATCATGCTTAACCATTTGAAAAATTTGTATGAATTCTACGGTGAATTCACCGGCGTACGTGTCGCCAGAAAACATATCTCATGGTATAGCAAGGGTCAGAAAGGTGGTGCGGTGTTTCGTAATACGGTTAACCGCGTAGATACGAAACAGGAACAACTCACTTTGACCGAGCAATTCTTTGAGCAACTTGCCAACGGGGAGGTATTAGCTGCATGACTTATACTGGAGAACCAACTTTCGTCACTACTGAAACTACTACACCAGACACAGCGTTCAATCGCCATGGTGTAACACTTTCAGAAAACGTAAAAACTGCAATGGACGCATACTTCGCAGACTTAAACGGTGAAACACCTAACGATTTATATCGTCTGGTAATCAACGAAGTCGAGAAGCCTTTACTTCAAACTGTAATGAACAACTGTAACGGTAATCAATCGCGGGCTGCCAAGATTCTTGGAATCAACCGTAGTACTCTGCGTAAAAAACTACAACTGTTCAGCATCAGCTAAACTAGTCTAATTTATATCATCATCGTTAACGCAGGGCTAACACCCTGTGTGCGATGATATTTTTTTGCTCCCACTAACCATTAGACCTCATCATGACAAAAATCACTCGCGCACTCATTAGTGTATCCGACAAAACCGACATTACTGAATTCGCACGTTTTCTAAGCGATCAGAATATTGAGATTCTTTCTACAGGCGGCACTGCTAAACTACTAGCAGACAACAATATTCCGGTCATTGAAGTATCAGACTATACTGGCTTTCCTGAGATGATGGACGGCCGTGTAAAAACGCTACACCCAAAAATCCATGGCGGAATATTGGGACGCCGCGGACAAGACGATGCCGTCATGCAGCAGCATGACATCGGCCCTATTGATCTGGTCATTGTAAACCTGTACCCATTCAAGCAAGTCACAACAGACCCTAATTGCACTATCGACAACGCGATTGAAAATATTGACATTGGCGGCCCAACAATGATCCGCGCTGCGGCTAAAAACCACCACCACGTCGCCGTCATTGTTGATTCAAGCGATTACACTAAAATTATTACCGAAATGACAAACGCTGATAACAGTTTGTCCGATAAAACCCGATTTCAGTTAGCAGTAAAGACATTTACCCATACTGCGGATTACGATTCTACGGTGTCCGCCTATCTTACCAATGCACTTGTTGAGAGTTCTGACAAACATTTTCCTGAACAGATTAGTTTCAGTTACAGTAAAGTTCAGGATTTACGTTACGGCGAAAATCCTCACCAACAGGCAGCGTTCTATAATGATCCCGCTGATAAAGAACCTAGCGTTGCCAATGCCAAACAAATTCAGGGCAAGGAGCTGTCTTTTAACAATATTGCAGATGCTGATTCAGCACTGGAATGCGTTAAACAATTCGAGACTCCAGCTTGCGTCATCGTTAAACATGCCAACCCTTGTGGCGTGGCGATTTGCGACAATATAGGCGATGCCTATGATAAAGCGTACAGCACTGATCCTACTTCAGCCTTTGGCGGTATCATTGCCTTTAATCAAGAATTAGATGTCAGCACTGCAAAGAATATTATTGACCGACAATTTGTTGAAGTGATTATTGCTCCTACCATCAGCAAAGAAGCTCTACAAGTCATTCAAGACAAGAAGAATATTCGTGTATTACAAACGGGCGAATGGAATACCACCGCTAAAAATAGAGTAGAGATCAAGCTTGTCACGGGCGGCATGCTGGTTCAAGATCGTGACTATGGCATGGTCTCCGAAGGCGATTTAAAAGTTGTGACTCAACGCAAACCTTCACCCAAAGAAATGGCAGATTTATTATTTACCTGGAAGGTCGCGAAATTTGTAAAATCCAATGCGATTGTTTACGGTAAAAATAATATGACGATCGGTGTTGGTGCGGGGCAGATGAGCCGTGTTTACAGTGCTCGCATAGCAGCGATCAAGGCCGCAGATGCTGACCTTGAAGTGAAAGGTTCAGTCATGGCTTCAGATGCATTCTTTCCATTCCGTGATGGTCTGGATTCGGCAGCTGAAGTGGGTGTTACTGCGGTGATACAACCGGGGGGTTCAATGCGCGATGATGAAGTAATTGCAGCGGCAGACGAACATAATATTGCGATGGTGTTTACGGGAATGCGGCATTTTCGGCACTAGTTTTTACGCTTTAGTCAAGCACCGGGCCAATCCCACTAAAAGTTCATCGTAGCTATCGATAGCCCGTCCAGTGAGCCTCTTTTCATGTCCGCGTGAGACATTGGCCACTCTTGCGCATCCCTGCGCTCGCGGCATTAGATCATCCATGATCGTCATGCCGAGCCCGCGCGTACAGGGACGTATTTTGGCCCAGGCCATTCTCTCGATCTCCGATCTCACCTTAACCGCGTGGCTAGAAACCCCCTATTCCAGGGTAAACTCCTGATCATCAACTGCTAGCCTACCAATCAGGGTTTATATACAATACACTCATTATTTTCCAAATAAACAAAGGCAACAACATGAAAGTCATGATTATTGGTGGCGGTGGCCGTGAACATGCTCTCGCATGGAGATGTGCATCATCAGACAATGTTGAAACAGTATACGTCGCACCCGGTAATGCAGGCACTGCACTTGAGCCTAAACTCGAAAATATCGATATCGCTGCGGATGATATTAATGCTTTGCTTGAGTTCGCTCAAAACAAGAAAATCGATATCACCATCGTTGGCCCTGAAGCCCCCTTGGTTCTCGGAATTGTTGATCAATTTGCTAAAGCAAACCTTAACTGTTTTGGCCCGACACAAGCGGCCGCTCAACTAGAAGGTTCTAAAACTTTTTGCAAGAATTTTTTACGCGACCACAATATCCCGACTGCTGATTACGGTACTTTTACCGAAATTGATCTCGCTATTGCTTACATAAAAAAAATGGGCGCCCCTATCGTAGTAAAAGCTGACGGGTTGGCAGCTGGCAAGGGCGTGATACTCGCTGACACAGAACAACAAGCCATTGATGCCGTCAAAGACATGCTTGATGGAAATAAATTTGGTGATGCTGGAAATCGCGTACTTATTGAAGAATTTCTTGAAGGCGAAGAAGCGAGCTTTATTGTCATGGCTGACGGTAAAAATATTTTACCCCTGGCGACTTCGCAAGATCACAAAGCAGCTTTCGACGGTGATCTAGGCCCCAACACCGGAGGCATGGGCGCCTACTCTCCTGCTCCCGTGGTCACTACTGAAATGCATAAGCGTATTATGCAAGAAGTCATAGAACCGACTATCGCGGGCATGCAAGCCGAAGGACACCCTTATACTGGGTTTTTGTACGCCGGCATAATGGTAACAGCAGACGGCACCCCCAAAGTACTTGAGTACAATTGCCGTTTTGGTGACCCGGAAACACAACCAGTATTAATGCGACTCAAATCAGATTTGGCTCAACTTTGTTATACAGCTTGCGATGGAAAACTCGATTCAGCCACCGCAGAATGGGACAAACGCTGCGCGCTAGGCGTAGTACTCGCAGCAAAAGGTTACCCAAATGATTATCCGAAAGGTGATTTAATTAGCGGTCTTGATAACGCAGACGATACCCAATGTAAAATATTTCACGCAGGAACAATCAATAAAGATGACAAAATACTCACCGCTGGTGGCCGTGTATTATGCGCTACCGCACTAGGCGATGATATCGCACAAGCTCAACAACGGGCTTATCAACTGGTCAATAAAATCAGTTGGGACGGCATGCAATACCGGAACGATATTGGTTACAGAGCAATCGCACGAAGTAAATCAGAGACAACTCACTAGAGAAAACTCTATTCAGTTGTGATGAGCTTTTATTACACTCGAAATAGAAGTAAATTAAAAAGGCACATTGATGCGCCCTGTAACTTTTTTTATTTCGAAATAACTGACCCATACCGGTCATAGCGTATTAACGAAAATAAGAACAAGAGACTAACAATAAGTACAATTACTTCATTCCATAATCATACTGCACCACATTAATCAGAAACTTTTAACTCAGGCAGACTCCAATCAATAGGATCCAATCCCTGTTGAACCAAATAATCATTCGTCAATGAAAAATGTTGAGTACCAAAAAAACCTCTGTGAGCTGATAAAGGTGACGGATGTGGGGCTTTTAGTACTAAATGTTTATGCCCATCAATAAATTGGCCTTTCTTTTGTGCATGACTACCCCACAATAAAAACACCAAACCTTCACGTTGTTCATTGAGCAGCTGAATGGCTTTATCGGTAAACTGCTCCCATCCATGACCTTGATGTGACCCTGCACTACTCTGCTCAACTGTTAAAGTGGCGTTGAGTAACAATACACCCTGCTCTGCCCACGACTGTAAACACCCATGAGCAGACACTGGTACATTTAAATCCTGCTCTATTTCTTTGAATATATTCCTCAACGAAGGAGGCAAGCGCACTCCAGGAAGTACAGAAAAGCATAGACCATGTGCCTGATCAGGACCGTGGTACGGATCCTGGCCAAGTATCACTACTTTGACAGAATTGAATGGAGTCGCGTTAAACGAGTTGAAAATTAATTCTTCTGGTGGAAAAATAATCTTTCCTTGTTGATTTTCTATAGACAAAAAATCCATTAATTCGTGCATATAGGGCTGCTTAAATTCATTATCCAATATCGAAAGCCACGAAGAATCCAATTTGATCTTCGCTTTAATATCACGCATGCGTTCCCCATTTATACATCTATCAATAATGGATATCATACTGCTCTTTAGTGTAATGATCTAGTAGCGACACATAATCATGTAATGTCGCCACGATTTTAAAAAGTTGTTTTACCTCAATAAGATCATCCTCTACACCTCATTTATTTATACCGCTATGACAAACCAAAACTTTAAACACCATTTAGTTCAAACAACACCATTCCCTATAGTTGTAAAAACCTAATCTAAAACGATCGTTGCACTACTTCATTCTTCAGCACTAAATATAGTTGTACTAGTCTCGTTTTTATCGCTCTGAGCTGCTAGTATATATTGAGATGAATTATAGAATTAAACCCCATATGACCAACATAAGAATGTTAAGCGGCATATGACTCGTGCCAGAAAACGGCCATCCCTAACCGTGACGCTCTAAAAACTAACATTAAGAAAATAACAATAGTGGTGACTACATCTTAAATCATTTTCAATTGTTTCGGCCTAGGTAATTCTTGATGAAATTTCTCAAGGGTTTTGACAAGATTTTTCTGGTATTTGGGTTCGTCATAATAAGTCATCTTTATATAAGCGCTCACCTTCCTGGACAAACAGACCCGTCACTTGACTTTAAATGGTATACATTCAAGAAAAAATATAAGGTAAGCGAATTCGGCAAAGATGGATATTTCGTGCGCGCCATACAAAACGGCCATGCACTTTTTTATAAAACCTGGGATTATGCCTGGCGTTTCACTCGTCGTTCAGGCGCGAGCTCAATTAGTAGCTGCTCCGATTGTCACAAACCTATTGATATGGCATTGGCGTTTGTCAATTCTGACAGGTACAAATCATCGATCGGGAGACGAGTATCATTTGAAGAGCAAGTGACACGATGCTATATAAAAAACCTGAATGGTTTTGCTCCTACCATTTACGATCCCGCCATACGTGACATAAGAATCATGGCTCGTATGGTCGCACATTATTACAAAATGTCTGAAGGTGCTACTCCCATCAGCATCGGGATATTTAATAATAGAAAACGAAGAGGCAAACAGAAAAGAGATAGAAGAAATAGACATAAAAGGACCAGACAGAGATGACCTCAATCATAAAAGGTGCTCTATCACCTGTTATCGCCATTACTATTCTTGCAGGAATTTACCAGTATAGCCTCAGTGAGCATTCTCTAAGAACTCAACTACGCAATCAAACAGTTCAATTGACACCAGGATGTAAAGCCAAATTTAAAAAATATCAACTCAAAGCGGGTCCTGAATATATCTCTCCTTATGTGACGAAAATGACAAAAAAGAAAGTAACACTCACTGGATACAATAATGCTGATATAAGAGCAATTCAGCGAGGATGCAATATTATTGACGATCTTCAAGGACAAGACGCCACTGATATTTCCAAACGCTGGTATGCTAGCCGTTATGTGCGAGGGACTCATACAAGTTGCGACCATTGTCATCAAGGCATAGGAGATAAACAAGATAAAACAGGCAAACGACTAAAAGGCTCGCTCAGTCTGGCAGCCTCCTGGTCTAATGGTGGCGATGCTTATGACCGATTCACTGGATTATTGCTTCCGTTTGAATTACGCCAAATGCAATGCTTTATTAACTCATCGAATGGTTACAAACCCAATATCTCAGACGATATCATTCGTGATATAACTGCTTATAGTCGATTTCTGTCAGCCGCATTAGGGTTAGTCATTCAAACGCGTTATCCAGAACAGGGCATTGATGAAATACCAGCCTCCTCAACATTAAAAAGAGGCGACGACTATGTTCGCGGCGGCGAACTTTTTTCAGGAAAGTGTGCAAAGTGTCACGGTGAAAGAGGCCTTGGAACTGTTGTCAACAATCGCGTAATCTACCCTGCCGTAGCCGGACGAAACTCATTCAACAAACAATCGCGCAATAATTTTAAATTTGTATCAACGATACTGCCAGGGTTTATATGCCGTAACATGCCTCTGGGAAAGGAGAATACTCTTACTAACCAGGAGTGTCGAGACATCGCCTTTTTTATCAGCAACCTGCCTCGCCCTGCAGGTGATCGCGAGGGGCCACTTGCAGCTTTATGGCAACAAATAATGATGGCGATAATGCCAAAATTAATCGATTCTGTTAAACAAAAAAGAACTAACCCCAAATTTAAAATAAAGACCCCCCCTGAACCACCACTTCCTCCTGAAGTACCTAAACGAAATAACCATCTTGCAACAGGCTTTATTGTTCAATGAGTACATTCAAAAACCTATTTGGTAGTAAAAAATTAATTGCCAATGAACTGTTAGTCGGACTTACACTTGCCGTAGTAGTGCTCCCTCAAGCAATTGCTTTCTCTACTACGCTGGCCGGTGTTCCTCCTTACTTCGGGATCTACGCGGCTATATGGGGAGTGTTATTTACTGCTTTGTTAAATAACTCGCGCATATTCCATGGAGGACCTAATAGCACTCTATCGGCAGTG
>VAOX01002156.1_pt1 | contig 17683 bp, 17 predicted proteins | sample 3393891 | NCBI WGS metagenome assembly VAOX01 (sample SAMN08290429, study PRJNA428436) | hydrothermal vent metagenome | isolation source: Deep-sea hydrothermal vent chimney | place: Indian Ocean: Southwest Indian Ridge | depth 2822 m m | reverse complement strand
TTTGAGGGAATGTGCAAATGAGCGATCCATAATAAAGCCTTTTTCTGCAAAGGTAATCGCAGGGCTTAAGGCGCGTTGTAGTGAAATCGTGCCGTATTTTTCAAGCGCCATGGTTAAGCCCGCGACGGTTCCAGGGACTCCTACGGACAAAAGACTGTAACGCGATTTTTGTGAATCGGCATTTCCTGACGGATCCAAAAACATATCTTGTGTGGCTTTTTGAGGCGCTTTTTCGCGGTAGTCTATTGCCAGTACCTTCTTTTTATCTTCCAAATAAATCAGCATAAAACCGCCGCCGCCCAGATTTCCAGCACGCGGCAAGGTCACCGCCAAAGTAAAACCAATGGTTACGGCAGCATCAATGGCATTGCCCCCTTCTTTTAAGACTTGAAGTCCGGCCTCCGTCGCATAGGCTTGCTGTGTTGCCACCATACCGTTTTCTGAAACAACAGGGGAAAAACGATTCAGACCACTGATAATGGGGGACTCTTGCGCGAACAGTAGCGCAGGGATTAGACACAAAAGGGTTATTTGGCTTAAGAGATGATGAAATCCCTTAGGGAGCAGATTTTTTTGAATCAAAACAAATCTCCCTTGATTCCCCTTTGTCAGAGGAAAAAAATAAGAGAAAGAAAGTCACTGGAATTTTATTTTAAGCGGAAATTATGGAGCCGACGAGTGGAATTGAACCACCGACCTGCTGATTACGAATCAGCTGCTCTGCCCCTGAGCTACGTCGGCAAAAAGATAGGTTTATTGAAAAAAATTAATCGATCTCTACAAGAGATTCCCCAATAATGTCCTTGTGGACGACTTCGCCGCTTGGCCCAAAGGGAGGCAATTCACGACCGTCTAGTTTTACACGAACCCCCCCCGCGTTGCCAAGTGTTAAACGAAATTTTTTATTGGCTTTCCATTCAACAACATCTTTAGGCTGAAGCAGCGCTTCCCGAACTTCTTCTCCATCAATCGTGACCTGAACCCAGGATGCTTCAATGGCCTCCAAAGAAAGCACATATTCTCTTCTTTCAAGATCCACAACAGAGCGGGTTTCCTCATTTTTAGAATCCACAAACACCTCGGTCATTTCAGCCTCAGAAGGTCCGGAGAACGATTCAGACTCAGCCATTGGGGAAGCAGGCGCTACAATAAGAAGGTCTTTTGTTTCATTAGTTTCAAGCGCTGATCCCCCTGCTACGACATCGGCATTTCTTTCACTCGAAACGGTCTCAGGCTCAAGTGGCAGAAGAGTTTCATCTTCTGAGGAGAGGGCCACTTCGGAGCGTCCCTCTTCTGATAAGGGCGGTGGCACCACATCTGAGATGTCCGGTCTCTCTGGGGTAGTCAGTTGAGGGGGGAAGGCCGAAGAGAAAAGGTTCATTTTTTTATCTTTTTTTGAGAGTAAACCCACCAAAATGAGAAGGACACAAACCAAGACCACAATCGATAAAACAATACGGCGCGGAAAAGGAAGCCGATTCGACTTCTCCACGCGAACATGGGACAAAATCTCATTCCGACTTCTGGCGTCGGAAAAAGAAGAATCAGGGGCAGGAAAATCAGCAAATGCTTCCGTAATGAGGGCGTGATCAACACCAACACATTCCGCATAAGATCTCAAAAACCCCTTAGCGGTCACCTGATTGGGCAGAAGATCGAACTGATTGGATTCGATGGCTTCAATAAATCGGATTGGGATACGGGTGAGAGAGACGAGCTCGTCTATCGAAATATCCTGCTCTTCTCGTTTTTGTTGGAGGTATTTTCCTAAATTTTCCATGGGGTTCTTGTCTGTTTACGAGAGGGATCAAAAACCCTCTTTATTCCATTGGATTCAAACATGCCTTTAAATCTTCCTCTTTGGCCAATTTTGGGGACAGGATCACCACTTCTTCAAATGCTTTGTCCGCCAAACTCGTCTCCCCTTCCTGCTGATAGAGACAGGCCAGATTATAGTGTGCATTTAAATCTTTAGGTGAAATTTGCAAGACCCTTTTGTAAGACGTAATTGATTTTTTTGTATTGCCCATCTTGGCATAAACTTGCCCCAATAAGTTGTGTACCGGGACGATATTGGGGTTAACACGAAGGGCATTTTTTAGCGCACGTTCGGCATCTTCGTATTTTTTCTGGCGCACAAAAATCAAACCGAGATTCCAATAGGGTTTTTCGGGGGTTTCATATATTACATTTTTAAGCGCATTTTGGTAAGAGGCAATTGCTTTATCAAAATCCTCCTGTAATGAATATACACGACCTAAATAGTTATGGGCTTCAGAATATTCAGGATCGATTGAAATGGCTTTTTGAAAGGCCTCAACAGCCTCTGTATAGCTTTCCTGCTGAAAATAGATGTGGCCCAGTGCATAGTGGGCTTTTTGGTTTCGCCCATCTAATTTAATGGCTTTTTGAAACTCAATATAGGCTTTTTGAAGGACAGGTTTTTTACCCACAAGATGAGCGATGCCAAGCTTGTAATGAGAATCTGAGTTTTTTTCTCTTTTAATTCGAGATTCACTCAGGCCACAACTCAGCATGAAGGGCAAAATAAGAAACAGGAACATTGCTTTCCACATCATGAGTCTGATTTTAAGGAACGCTTTCTTAGATACTTTCAAATGTGGTCAAAGCCTTGAAAGCCTGGAATCGGCTTTTAATCTCTTCTTGCTTGAGTGCACGCATGCGGTCAAGACTAAAGGCCTCAACATTGAAAGATGCCATTGTACTGCCATAAACGACGGCTTGGCGTATTGCAACATCGTCTATTTTATTGCAAGTGCTAAGGTATCCCATAAATCCACCTGCGAAAGAATCTCCCGCACCTGTTGGATCAAAGACTTGCTCCAAGGGAAAAGCAGGAGCCGAAAAAATGGTCTCACCATTAAACATCAAGGCCCCGTATTCACCTTGTTTCACGACTAAAATACCTGGGCCATAGGCCATAATTTTTTTTGCAGCCTTGACCAGATTGACCTCCTGAGCCAACTCACGGGCCTCTCCGTCATTGATGATCAAAATATCCACTGAAGCAAGGGTTTTAATCAAAGTGTCTAACTGACCCTCAATCCAAAAATTCATGGTGTCACAGGCCACAAGTTTTGGTTTTTCAACCTGCTCTAGGACTTCAAGCTGTAAATTGGGATCAATATTGGCTAAAAAAACAACAGGAACTTTTCGATAGGATTCGGGTAAGTTGGGGTGGAAGGATTCAAACACATTCAGTTGGGTATCAAGGGTCTTGGCCTCATTGAGCTGATAGCTATACTCGCCCTTCCACCGGAAGGTACGGCCAGCACTTCGCTCAATCCCATCAATGTTGATGCCACGCCCCACTAAAAAATCGAGATGCTCTTCGGGAAAGTCTTCTCCCACAACCGCAACAAGAGAGACCTCAGTAAAATAACTCGCTGCAGTAGAAAAATAGGTCGCAGACCCACCAAGGACTTCCTCGACCTCACCAAAAGGTGTTTTTACAGAATCAAATGCAACAGAACCCACAACCAATAAACTCATGATATCCTCACCATTTTATCCAGACAAACATCCCGTTGCAGCAGAATCAGTCGCTTTTCCACGCTCCCACATCGTTCGATCCATCTCGCCAATAAGACGCCGTGTGATACTCGTAAAAATATCATCCACCCGAACCCGTTCCAGTCTAACAGCTTCCGAAATTTCTGCTTGCCCTGATCCTGACCAGACCAGCTTTCCACAGACTGCATCCCAAACCTCTGCCTCAAGTGAGACACGTTTTTCAACACGGGACGGAAGCTGTGCCGGGCCAGAAGAAAAGACAAAAACTTCACCCGCAACCCCGTCTTCACCGTATTGCGGCATTACCGTACTTGTATGTTTATCATTGACAGGCACTTGTGCAAAAAAAAGATAACGCACCCCTTCAAGGCGGCCCCATTCAGAAAGTGCCAAAATATCCATTCGCCGACGTCTTTCATATTGTTCTAAAAAATGATTCAGCTCATGATAACGTCCGGCAGCACGTGCCCGTCGGATAACATCTGAACGCGGGACGATACGGGCAGAGGGAAAGACTTCACGGAGACCCTGAAAAAATTCAAAAGCAGCATTCTGACGCAGAACATCAGGCCCTCCTTTTAAGATCCCTAAAATAGCCACACCCCCCTGATGAATGGCATCGTTTGTAAAACTGGGGACATACAGTGCGGTGCTCGTCTGTTCTTGAATCGGGGGAAGGGGTTGTTTGAGTGCCTCTTTCGAGGGCGTGGTAAAGTGTGTCGCACAGCCACTCAGAAAAATCAGAAAGATAAGACCTAGAAATTTCACGAAATATATTTCCCAATGATCGGATCGAGTTTTTCCTTCAATGAAACAGACATCGCTTCAGGGGGGGTTACAATCGCATTTTTCAAGGCCGACGCACACCGACAGGAGCGGGGGCCATCCACTTTTTTGACGACGGATTGCAGGAGTTTTTTTGAAAAAATCACATTGTCTCTCAGTACCTGAAGAATCATTTCAACGGTCACAGGTGCTTCAGAAACATGCCAGCAATCATAATCGGTGGAAAGGGCAATCGTGACGTAACACATCTCAGCCTCCCGTACAAGCTTCGCTTCTGTCGCATTGGTCATACCAATCACAGAAACACCCCAGCCCCGGTGAACGTCTGATTCCGCCCGTGTCGAAAACTGTGGCCCTTCCATACAAAGGTAAGTCCCACCACGGTGGACGATTCCTCCGATTTCCTCTGTGGTATCCGCAACAAAAACCGCAAGATCAGGACAAATGGGGTTTGCGAGACTGACGTGTACAACGATGCCTTCACCAAAAAAGGTACTTTTTCGTCCCTTGGTTAAATCATAAAATTGATCGGGAATCGCAATGTGTCCGGGTTCAACCTCCTCTTTCATACTGCCAACGGCACTGACCGAAAGAATCCGTTCAACCCCCAGTTTTTTCATGGCAAAGATATTTGCGCGGTAATTGATTTCGGATGGCAGAAGGGTATGCTGCTGACCGTGACGTGATAAAAAAGCGACAGGAATGCCTTCAAGTTGACCTAGGATAAAGTCACCCGATGGCGCACCGAAGGGGGTATCCAGGGTGATCGATCTTGTATCTTGTAGTGCATCCATTTGGTAGAGACCACTGCCACCGATAATCCCGATTCTGGCCTGTGGTGCAACTGACTTATTTGACAAACAAAGGCCCTCCCAGATTATGGGCTGGAATTATAACACACTGTCTTCTTTCTTCAAGCGCATTATGCGATCTGCCGTCTCTATGGCAGATTCACCCATTTTAATATCAATCCAGTGTATATTTTTATCTGCGCGAAACCAGGTCATTTGACGTTTGGCAAAACGCCGCGTGTCTCGTTTTAAAATTGAAACGGCCTCATCAAGTGATTGCAGCCCTTTGAGATGAGGAATCAACTGGCGATAACCCAAACCCCGCATTGCAGGAAAATCCCCCGAAAGTCCTGCGGCCAGAAGCCTTTCCACCTCCTCAAGTAAACCTGAAGCCATGTAAGCATCTACCCGTTCCTCAATCCGTTGATATAAATACTCACGATCTCGCCTCAGGCCAATCAACCTGTGGGGCGTCGTTTGCTTCAAACGCATTACAGCATCTTCTGAATGGATTTCAGAAATTGTGCGACCCGTGAGATATTTGACTTCCAGAGCACGTATAATGCGCGGCATATCCCGTTTGTGTGTTTTGGTCGCGGAGGGAGGATCCAGTGCAGATAAATCCTGATGAAGCGTTCCGGGGCCTTCGGCTTTTTCCCGTGCCATCAAATGTTCACGGTAGACCCAATCTGCGGGAGGACCATCCCAGAGACCGTAGAGCAAGGCCTTAAGATACAAACCCGTACCGCCCTCAATAAGAATTTTCTTACCCACCGCTGACATCTGGGCAATCTGTATCTCTGCTTTGCGTTTATACGCCCCGGCTGAAAAATTTTCTTCTGGGGAAATAAAGTCGATTAGATGTCGCTTCACCCTTTTTCTTGCAGCAACATCAGGTTTTCCCGTCCCGATTTCTAGATTTTTATAAACTTGTCGCGAATCTGCAATGAGAATATCGGTTTCAAACCTTTGCGCCAGTATTTCGGCAACCGCACTTTTTCCAACCGCTGTTGGCCCCACAAGAATAAGCCAAGAATTGTCTGCATTACCTTGAAACACGGCTTATTTTCTACGAAAAAGCTTTTCGAGTTCAAACAAGGGGTAGCGAATCACAATGGGACGTCCATGAGGACAGGTGGGCGGCGTCTTTCGCTGATAATACATTTCAAGCAGGGCCTTAATTTCGGGCAGAGACATCGACTGATGCGCGCGGACGGCCCCATGACAAGCCATGGAAGCCAGGATGAGACGAATTGGCTCCTCAACACTGCCTGTCACCCCCAAATCCATCAGATCCTCCGTCACTTCATGTAAAAAACCCTCAATGTCCAAAGTTGCAATCAATGCAGGTAACTCGCGCACAAGAAAAGTGGTCTCACCAAAAGACTCGATTTTAATACCTGCCGCAGCCAAAGCTTCGAGCTGATCTCGCAACAAAAGACTTTTTTCTTCCGAAAGATCAATCTGCTGGGGAATGAGGAGGGGCTGAATTTCTAGTTTTTTTTCAGAATCGCCCGACGCATGCCATGCGGCAATAAATGTTTCATAGAGCACACGTTCGTGGGCCGTATGCTGATCCACAATCGTAAAAACTCCATCAATTTCTGCCAAAAGAAAAGTGCCATAAATCTGGGCCAGGGGTCGAATCATCGGCACTGTCCCGCTCATCGCAGCAGGCATGCTTTCAGGGGCGATGTCCGAATCGTGTGCCAAGTGTGGCGTCCTTGAAAAAGGTGAGAATTTTTCCTGAACAACCTCCCCTGCATTTTCAGGGCGATCAGAAAAAGCCTGAGATTCAGGCCATCCGAGCCACGACGACGAAGAGGGGGTCGGATACGCTTGATGCGTATTCAGATCCCGCGTAAACCGAGTCTGGTCGAAAACAGGGGCTTCGTTTTCCGGCAAAGGCCCCGCACCAGAGGTGGACAAAACGCCGCGTATGATGTTTCGGATCGCCTGATGGATTTCGCTGGTGTTTTCAAAACGCACTTCCAGTTTCCCCGGATGCACGTTGACATCAAGTTTTTTGGGATCCAGGGTCAAAAACAAAATAAAAAAGGGGTCTTCACCCTTCATCAAATAACTTTTGTAAGCCTCATAAACGGCATGGGTCATCAAAGGACTTTTTATCGGTCGCAAATTGACATACAAATACTGCTCTTTTTTGAGGTTTTTTTTTAGCGGTGGACGAGAAATAAGGGCCGTAAGGGAAAGACCGTCTTGAATGGGAGAATCCTCAGAAAGTGAAAGCGCGCGCGCGGTGACCTTTTCGCCCAAAAGCTGAAAAGCCCGATCTTCAAGAGAAATTGCGGCGGGCACATCAAAAAGTGTTCGTCCCCCGTGGATTAAACGGAAATGAATGGCGTGTCGGGCCAAGGCCAATTGCATCAGGACACGATGAATATGTCCCAACTCCGTCTGCTGTGATTTTAAAAATTTTCTGCGGGCGGGCACATTATAAAAAAGATCTCTCACCTCAAAAGTAGAGCCTATTGCACAACCAATACTTCGAATAGACTGAACAAAGCCGCCTTCGATCTGAATTTCCGTGCCCTCATCGGCCTCAGCGCATCGACTTACAAGCGACATGCGCGATACAGAAGCAATACTCGGAAGCGCCTCCCCTCGAAAACCAAGTGTCATAATCGCCGCCAGGTCATCATCATGAGAAATCTTACTGGTCGCATGACGTTCAAAAGCAAGCGAAACCTCGTCAGCCACAATGCCCTCTCCATCATCCACAACCTGAATCAAACGACTCCCACCCTCGACAACGGTCACAAAAATAGACTGGCTTTTAGCATCAATGGCGTTTTCAACCAACTCTTTGACGACAGATGCGGGACGTGCAACGACTTCCCCTGCTGCAATTTTATTGGCCAGCGCGACGGAGAGCAGGTTAATTCTAGCCATGGGCTTTCCTGGCAGATACGGGAGGGTGATCGAAATATTTCTTCATGGATTACACAGAAAAATAAGAGGTCAGTATTTAACGCACGGGATTTTTAAGACTGAGCAAGGTGTCTCTTGCCAGAGCGGCCTCGTTCGAATTTGGAAACCGCGCAATCACTTTTTCCAAGAAACCCCGCCCTTTTCCAGGGTTTCGCAGTTCAATGTAGGAAAAACCCGTTTTGAGAAGCGACTTTGAAACCTTTTCGCTCTGCGGGTAGCGTTTCACCACCTGATTAAAAACGTCGATTGCCAAACCATAGTCGGCCTTTCCGTAATAACTCTCACCCTTCCAATAATAGGCCTGAGGAGCCAAACGCGAATCAGGATATTCATTAATGAAGGCATCAAAGGCCAAAATGGCAACATTATAATCGCCTTTGACATAGTCATTGTAAGCTAAATTGAAAGCGTCTCTTGGCGCAAAAAACACTTCCTTTTTTTTATTCGCCCCTGAAGAAGACCGGACTTTTGTTTTTCGCTTCCCTCCCCCAAGTGCAGCCATTCGGGCTTCAAGTCCATTAAGACGGGTCAATAAATCTTTTGTCCGAAAAGACTCCGCATCCACCTGATTTTCGAGCTTAGACACCCTGTGCCCGGACTCAGTGACTTGTCCCGAAAGCTCTCGGACTTTCTGATCCGTTCCATCCTGATGGGCAATCAAATCCGCCGAAAGGGAACGCTGATTTTTGACGGTTTGAGAAGGGCTTTTCAGGTTGCGTTCAAGTCGCTCGATTCGCCGTTGAAGTTGAATCTGGTGTTTTCTAAGACGCGAAGAAGAGTCTTCGATATCCACCATACTCGACTGTAGGGCACATGCAGGGATAAAAAGAGACAAGAGTAGTATCCCGCAGAGTGAGCGGCCGTAAACGCCGACAGCCCTCATGATCTATCCTTGAGGCCGAGACATGAAGTGGGCACGACGATTCTGTTTCCAACAACGCTCAGTATTGATACGGCATGCAGGCTTTTCTTCGCCAAAGCTAATGATTTTCATGCGACTGGATTCAACCCCCAGGGCCTCTAAAAACCGTTTGACCGCACGCGCCCGGCGTGCACCCAAGGCTAAATTATACTCATTGTTGCCACGCGCATCGGTGTGGCCCTCGATCTGAATTTGTGCCGCTGGATGTAAGATCAGGTTTCGCGCATTTTCTTGAAGCGCCTCTTTAGAAGCTCTGTGTAGTACGGCCTTGTCATATTCAAAAAAGACATCCTGCAAACGATTCATGACCTCGGCAAGGGATGAAGCCCTGGCTTCCTGCTCATGTTTCTCTCGTTCTTGTGGAGATTGCTCCTCCAGGCTCTGCATCCCCCTGAGTCCATCATCAAAACCCGCAAGGGCATCCTGCTCACGTACCGTATCGTTACCCAGTGCATTGGGTGCCTCATCCATCGCCTGGGAGCGACCTCCCTCATCAAGTCCCGCTGAGCCACTGACGGGAGCAATCTTCTTTGAACAACTGACCTGTAAGAAAATCAGTACCAATCCAATAAAAAAAGTAAGCCGTGTTTTGTTCATTTATCAATCCTCCTGGTATTACGCGATCAAATGGGGTTGAATCATTCCACTGACATCCCTTAGTTTGCCTTTAAAGTGGCTTAAGGACTTGTCACTTTTTTCGACTGAAGCCCTTTTAAATCTTTGACTGTCTTTTTAAGTAATGCACCTTGTTTATCCACTTGGGCGGCCAGGGTATTGCCCAACATTTCCAGAGATTTCCGTTGCACATCGACCGCTTCGGTCAATTCACTTAAACGCTTCTGCACATCCTGACGCTCTACATTCGTTTTAAATTTTTCAAGCGACCACTCCAGGTCATCCACACGCGCTGCAAGCCCATTGACTGCAGGAAGCATTTTATCGATCAACTCTGAAACCTGGACAGAAACGCCTTGTAATGTCTTTGCGTGACCATCCGTCGTCTGCACAATGCCAAGATTTTTTTCCGCGACACCACTCATTTGCTCTTCTAAAATTTGACGGGATGCCGCTTGTTTTTTCTTAAACTGTAAAAGGGCATCTTGTTGGGTTGACAGATTTTTGCGAAAATGCTCAAGCGCTTTTACGGTGAAGTCATTTCCCCGTGCACTTGATTCTTTACGGCGATTGCTCTCTTCCTCAATGCGACCGTGGATCAATCGATGCTGGATCTCCATTTCAGCAAAACGCTCGTCCGTATCAGCATTGTTTTGTCCCAAACGCGTTGTGGCCCCGGACAAGTCACGTTTCATTTGGATAAGCGTTTTGCCTAAAGTCTCATTGCCTTGTGCGACACGAAGCAAATCTGCCTGCAGGGATTCAATCTGCTTCTCTTGCTCTTTTTGAAGATCGAAAAGGGCAACACGGTGGGCCGCCTTGAGTTGACGTAACTCCCGACGAACCACCGTAATCGGATCTTCCGCGTCTTTGTCAATACGCTTAAACTCAAGCGAATAGCCACAGCTCACCATCAAGAACATGACGCTGAATAAAAAAAACAGATGCCGGCTCTGAAACACAGAAGACTGCATTTTCAGAGATCTATTTCTTTGCGATTTTTGACTCAAAATACCTCGACTTCAGATACAGTTATTGCACAACAAAGTGTGCACGACGATTTTTCTGAAAACAACCTTCCGTCTTTTCGACACAAGCCCCTTTTTCTTCCCCATAGCTGATAAAGGAAATACGGGAGGAGGAGACCCCTAAATTCATCAGGTAACGTTTTGTTGAGCGTGCACGACGTTCACCCAGCGCCAAGTTATATTCATTTGTGCCACGTTCGTCGCCATGGCCTTCGATTTTGACCTTGATATCCGCATTTGCAACCAACCAACGGGCATTTCCGGTAAGCATATCTCTCGCGTCACCTCGGATCGTCCATTTATCGAAATCAAAATAAACATTCTTTTCAAATGCGGGGAGGGATGCAGCCATGACCTCTGCCGCTCTTTCTTCCTCGGCCCTTTTTTGTTCAGCCCTTTTCTGTACAGCCTTTTCTGTCGGGGTCATTCCCTTTGCCATATCCTGACTCTGGGTATCGGAACCCATTCCTTTATTTGCATCACCCTGCACCAAGTCACTCTCTCCAGACTTTCCTTGAGAGGAAGACGCTGACGAGGAAGACTGATCCCCAGCTGCAATACCTTCTGAACCTCCCACCGGAGAAACCTTTTTGGCACATCCAACAAAAACAAATGCCACAAAAAGAACAACCATTGAACGCAGGCCAGTTTTAAAAAACGAAGCACCCTTAAACATCTCTTTATTCCCTCCCAAATCAATTGAGTTTATTTTCAAAAGCCCATCCCGATTAGACCAACAGCTTTAACGCTGAACACTCAGCTGTTTTGCGCAACCATCTTCACAAAAAAGGCTTCTCGAATCAAGCTACACAGTACATTTAATTCCAAGTTCTGATAGATACTTCCTTATTTGTCTAAATTTATCTAACGAAGAGACCAGGATGGGCTGGTATTATTTGCAGGATTTGAAGTCAGTCTACGTAAATGCGTTCCATCAAGATGAATCGATAGAATTTGATTTTTACCAAAACGACTGGATGTAAAAATGAGTTCTCTCCCATTCAAGGCCCACGACGGTGATTCGTCATCCCACCGCCCACTCTCTGTAATGGCAATGGATTGCGAGCCATCTGAACGATCTGCACAAATTTTCAAACGCCGCTCTTTATTACGACAGGCATAAGCAATCCAATCACCCTTCGGGGACCATGCGGGAGATGTATTATAATTCCCGTCAAAAGTCAAACGATGTACATTCGAACCATCGGCATCCATAACATAGATTTGTGGTCCTCCTCCCCGGTCGGAAGTAAAGGCAATCTGTTTTCCACTGGGCGACCAGGAGGGCGAAAGATCATCAGATGAATTAAAGGTCAAACGCTTTAGTCCCGTGCCATCAAGATTGATTAAGTAAATTTCGGCATTACCGTCTTTTGTCGTCGCAAATGCAAGCTGATCTCCAAGTGGCGACCAAGAAGGGGAGAAGTTGAGACCAGAAAAAGAAGCGAGCATCTTCCGCTCACCCGTTTTCAAATCGAGTACATACAAATCCGGGTTGCCCTTTCGATAAGAGGTATAGGCAATTTTCGAGGCATCATTCGACCATCTGGGGGAAATGGCGATACTGCGATCACGGGTAAAACGCATTTTATTTGCGCCATCATAATCCATAACATAAACTTCTTTCTCACCCGAAAGATCAGAAATATAGGTCACCTTGCTTTGGGCCACTCCTTTTTCTCCCGTAAAATGAAGGGTGAGTTTATCTGAAAAACGGTGGGCGAGATGCCGCAGTTTTTTCTTTCCGCCAAAGATTTTCACCCCGACCACCTGATCGCCTTTAGCTGTTTCATAGGCATAGCTTTCAAGTACCCATCCATTATTTTGAGTATCCAGTTTGGCCCATACCAGTGCCAAAACACCCGCTTTTGCTGCCTTGACCATCACAGAAGATCCAGGGGGCATCGGATTATCGGCAGAGATACCGATATCTCTTGTTTCGATAAGCTCAAACACATGAGAGCGCTTGAGATCTGAACGCAAGACATTTTCAACAATAACCATTTCCTCTTTATGTTCAGGCGCACCCCCAAAAGGCATAATCATCAGTGGGATTTTTCTAAAACTGGAACGCTCCATTTCCATGAAGACCTCGGCCCCATTTGCAATGGACACGCTAAAAAAAAGCCCCACTAAAACAAATACGATATTTTTTCGCAAAACCTTAAGAATCCTCTCTGACAACAAAATTCATAAACACAATCAGCACATCTTCATGATAAGCTTTCGGGAGCGGAGGCAATGGATGCGCCGCATAAATCGCACGCATGGCGGCTTGATCAAAAAAAAGATTACCAGAACTCTCCGCAATTTCAACGGTAGACTTATCAATGCTGCCACTTTTCTCAATCACAAAACGGATCACTAAACGATCTCCAGTCGATGCAACAGGGGGCGGCGCCCAACGCCACCTAATTTTATGATCCACTTTTTGCAAATAACTGGGAAACCGAAAAGAAGCCCCCCCGCCCCCCGGCCCAATTCCCGTAATACCAGGACCAAGAGAAGCCTGCAAGGATGCTTCATCATTCTCCTGAGAAACACTCCCCTCCTCTTCTACACCCCCTGGCTCAGCGCCACTTTCTTCCGAGGGAGAAGGCTCAAGGGGGTTTGACGAGTCTTCTAAATCAGCCTGTTTTTTTAAGCCAGCTTTATCCGGGATGGGCGTCACTTGCGGTGCAGGCTTTGATGGAGAAACAACAGGAGGCACAATATTCGGGCGTTTTTGAATATCAATTTTGGCCGTGCGTGTGCGTTCAGAAACCCCCATTTTTGGCTTAATTCCCGGCGTTACGCTCGGCGTCTTCAAGGCCTTTTTCTGCTTCTTCCACCACTCCTGCAAACGCTCAGGGTCATCTGTTTCGGGTGGAGGCGCATTCACAGAGCGCCTGGGCGCCCGTGTCAAAGCGGGAAGCGCTTTAGTCGCTGTTTTGGCCTGAGTCACCTTTGGCGCAGCCTGCTTCGGACTTGATTTTTTGGCTGCTGGCGGCGCTTTCACCTTAACCTTGGACGATTTTTTAGAATTCGATTTTTTAGATTTTTTTGAGGCAGGTGGCCTGCTCACAGGCCCAGAGGTAATGCCCCCCCCACCACCGGAAGCAACCAGATTCACCTGGAATCCATCAAAAGAAGTCTTCTGAGAAGAAGACAGAAAACCATTTAAAACGATAGACAGAAACAAAAAAAAATGAAAAAAAACAGAGCAGGCCATCATTTTTGAAAGGCCTTCTTGGCGGCGTGGCAAAAGCACCGTCCAAGCTCCGCGTAAGACAGTCACGGACCGATCTCCTGATTAAAAACCATGGCGGCATTTTTCATTCTGAATACATAAATCATCAAGAACAACTTCAAGACACCCATAGTTTAACACGAGCGATCTATTTTTTACGTCAATCTAGAATAAGGAAGAGTCGCACATCGGAACAGGTTCTGGGTAAAACAAGAAAAGTCACATGAGAAAAAAATAAACGACAAACATCAGGACGATTTTTTTGAGGCAGGTTCTGTAACAATCCCAAGTTTGGCAATACCCGCCCGTTTGATTAAATCCATTACATGAACAACGACCCCATAAGGGACATCACGATCCGCACGAAGATAGAGCGAAATATCAGGAGAATTCCCCTTCAAACCCCGAAGACGTTCCTCCAACCGTGCCAGCCCGATTTCTTCTTTATCAAGAAAAACCGCCTGGTCTTTTCCAACAGTCAAGACCTTTCTTTCGGTTGGTTTAATGTTGTTTGTTGCCGCTTTGGGTAGCTTAATATCCATCCCTCGATACAAAAGAGGTGCAGTAATCATAAAGACAATCAACAAAACCAACATCACATCAACAAGCGGAATAATATTGATTTCCGACATCATTTCACGATTTTTACTAGACGAGGACATCATCGTAAAACTACCTCACGGATTCTGGGCTGGATGTTTCAATCATTTTCTCTTGAACCAGAGAAATAACCTCAGAAGAGAACACATCCAATTGTACATGCATTTTTCTAATTTGATTCACATATAAATTATAGGCGACCGCTGCAGGAATTGCCACAAATAAGCCAGCCGCCGTATTAACCAAAGCCTCTGCGACACCCGGGGCAACCACTGCAATATTGGCAGAACCTTGCCGGCCGATCTCCTCAAAGGCGCCCATAATACCCCAGACGGTTCCTAAAAGCCCGACAAAAGGCGCTGTATTTCCAATCGTTGCGAGCACATGGAGATGACGCTCCTGATGCGTGATTTCGTCCTGAATCGCACCTTGAAGGGTCCGTTCAACAACAGACAAACGAAGTCCATCATTTTCTGCGGAGGAATCACCTGCCTTGAAGAGGAAGCCATCAACCTTTGAAAGTGCTGCCGCAAGGATGACCGCGAGAGACCCCCCGTTTCGCTTGAGGGTCTTTCGATGAATGGCCTCTAAATCCTCCGCTTTTGAAAAAAGCATCAAAAAACGACGATTTTCAGAATCCACCCGACGAAAAGCAAACCACTTGCTCAGAATAATAGCCCAAGAAGCAATCGAGCCCAGGAGCAAAGTACCCAGAACAATTTTTGCAATAATTCCTGCGGCGAGAAACGCTTCTATTATGGAAGAATCGATTAGAAAACCCTAAGTCATTGAATTGTTATTCTTAAAAGACATCTTTTCATCGGAAAAAGATAAAAAGACCATCACAGATTGAATGGCGGGGCCGACGAGAGTCGAACTCGCGACCTCCGGCGTGACAGGCCGGCGTTCTAACCAACTGAACTACGACCCCGCAATACTCATCTCTTAACAGTAGTGTCACTGGTAGGCGGAACAGGGCTCGAACCTGTGACCCCCGGCTTGTAAGGCCGACGCTCTCCCAACTGAGCTACCCGCCCATGAACTGCTTGAAAAGCAATATGTCGGCGTGTAGAATACATTCTACTTCTGGATTTGTCAATTGAGAATCGTTCTTTTTTTATCCATAATATTAACATCTTATCTTAGCGGGTGTCTGCATAGGCCTCCAGACCCTCCGACACCACCTCCCCTCAAAAAAGCCCCTCATTTCCTCAACTTTGAAACAGGTGCAAACATCAAAAGCCTTGCTTTTGAAGGGCCTTATTTGTGGCTCGGTCTTTCAAGCGGCATCATCCGCTACGATACCCGGACCCAGGATCAATATAAGATCTATACCAACCGCAACACAAAAGGACTTCTTGCAAACGGCATTTATAAAATTGCCGTGGATGCAAAAGGACATAAGTGGATTGGCACCTATGGCGGAGGACTTTCACATTTTGATGGGACACGCTGGCAAACCTTCACGCCTTATGGCGGCGGAGAGATCACTTACGGCCCTGCTTGGACCGTCTATCCGACTGGGAGTGGATTAGGAGACCTTTGGGTTTACGACATCCTCTTTGAGGGTGACAGCACGTGGATCGCAACCTGGAAAGGGGCCAGTCATTTTGACGGAACATCTTTTGTCACCTACACCGAAGAAGCAGGTCTACTCGACAAATGGGTCTATGCCATCGCAAAAGATAAAAACGGCCTACTCTGGTTTGGCACCGAAGGTGGCCTCAACAGTTTCGATGGCTCAACATGGAAAGGCTACACCCATAAAGATGGTCTCGGCGCAAAAATCATGCGACCAGAACATGAAGAAAATAGCACGACAGGACACCATCGGCAGCATCAAAAAGATAACCAGATGGGCAATGCCAACTACGTGCTGGATATTGCGATTGATGATAACAACGTGCTTTGGATTGGCACTTGGGGTGCAGGCCTTTCACGCTTTGACGGACTCAATTGGCAGACCTACGTCGCCGGAAACAACAGCATCGGCGGTAATTTTGTACACGCACTGGAAATCGACAAACAAGGGATTCTCTGGGCAGGCACCGACGGAGGGGTCAGCCGTTTTGATGGGACAAACTGGGTAACCTACACCACACAAGACGGTCTACAGGATAACAACGTCTTTTCCATTGCCTTTGACGCATCAGGCAATAAATGGTTTGGAACCTGGACGGGTCTGAGCAAGATGATCGATTGACTCCACCCTCAGAAAAACAGCTGGAGTCAATTTAAGAAGGTATTTTAAGGAATCCGGGAAGAAATAGCGCATGGAGGGATTGCCCTCAAGACACAATCGCTTAATGGGCTTTCAAAAATACTGCGGTACCGATAACGGAAAGCAGTAAGGTTTTAGAATCAATCCGCTGGTAATCAAAAGTGGTCGCCACAACCGCATTGGCTTTCAATAGACCCGCTTCCTGTCGTAAATTCTCCATCGCTTCAAGCACCCCTGATTTTATCTGCTTGCGATGCATCTCAACGCGAGACGCCGCCGAAGCAGGTTCACGAGCATCAATCAGAACATCCGTGTGAATCAAACCATAATATTTTGCAATACGCCGACCCTCAACACGCTGCGTGGTCGTCACTAAAATAGGAGCCGTTGTTTTTTTTTCAGGAGGCGGGACAACAACTTTTGGAGCATTCGTCTGTTTGGGGAGAGTGTGACCCGAAGATTGCGAGATGTCCGGGTCAGGAACAAAGTTCTTTCTGGGTAATTCAGAGCCTTCGGATTTAACCACTTTCGCAAAGAGCGGGGCATGACACTGGACGCAGACATCCGCCTTTCGCTGCTGGCAACCACAGACGGGGCAAATCATGACAAGGTCTCTACTTCAAGTCTCTGGAACAAGTAATACACGTCGGCCCTCAATACTGAGTCGCTTTTCTGCATACCATTGTATCACTTTTGGAAAAAGACGGTGCTCCTCCTTGAGGATACGATTCGCTAAACTGGATTCTGTGTCATTTGCTTTTACCGGAACACTGGCCTGCGCAATTACCGGCCCATGATCCATTTTTTCATCTACAAAATGCACCGTACAGCCACTCACCTTTACACCATAATCAATGGCCTGCCTATGGGCGTGCAACCCCGGAAAAGCAGGCAGTAGGCTGGGATGAATATTGATAATACGTTCGCGAAAAGGCATGACCAAGGCCTTCGTCAGCAAGCGCATATATCCTGCTAAAACAAGCAGTTCAACCTCATGTTTTTGTA
>VAOX01049146.1_pt1 | contig 17701 bp, 22 predicted proteins | sample 3393891 | NCBI WGS metagenome assembly VAOX01 (sample SAMN08290429, study PRJNA428436) | hydrothermal vent metagenome | isolation source: Deep-sea hydrothermal vent chimney | place: Indian Ocean: Southwest Indian Ridge | depth 2822 m m | reverse complement strand
ATATTATCCAATGCAGCAATATAAGGCAGATTGCGATACTTGTTTTTATAGTCGAGTCCATAACCAACAACATATCGATCCGGAATTTCAAAACAGATGTAATCAATTTCAACTTGAATCTTTCGGCGCTCAGGTTTGTTGAGCAAGGTGCAAAACTTCAAGGAGCTCGGGTTTCGCTTTAGAATCTCTTCCCGTAAAAAGGTAACCGTATAGCCTGAATCAACAATGTCTTCAACAATCAATACATCCCGCCCCTTGATTTCAGAAGCGATGTCAGAAATAATCTTTACCGTACCGCCGTCTTTACGCCGTTTGTCTCGTTGACGAGAGACCACCAAGAAATCAACTTCCAGTGGAATCGGGACTGCGCGAACCAAGTCAGAAAAAAAGGCAAATGCCCCCTTGAGCACCCCGATCATCATCAGATCCTTCCCTTGATAATCTCTGGCGATTTTCATACCCAGCGATTTGATGCGTCTACGCATGGATTCTTGTGTGATGACGGGTTTTCCAAAAAGTTTTTTTTCCATACGCAATCACAAGTCCTAAAATTTGAGGGCAGGAGAATCTACTTAAGCTTTACATACACTTTTGCACTGTGATGGTTACGACACGAAGACTACGCTCTGTCGCACAAAATCGTGCATCAATGCGATGGCCAATCACCCATAAAATCCCTTCGGGACTGGAGAGAAGCGGGATGCGATGACGATCAACTCTTTTAATCTTAGCATCAATAAAAAAATCCTGAAGTTTTTTACGATGCCCCCCCATTCCAAGTGGGGCAAAGCGATCCCCCTGCCGCCATGCACGAATGAACAAAGGCCCGGAGATTTTATCAAAATCAAAAGAAGCCTTGCAAGCCGAAAAAGGATAATCCTGTTTCGAGGATGAAGAGATCAGAAATCGCAGATTCCAAGAGGAAAAATCACGCGTCACAGAAAAAGGGGCCTCCTCCCATTTGGGCAAAGGACATTCGCTTTCTTGCAGATGAAATTCATTTTCTCGTTCTTCAGGATGACCTCGAAAAATACAAAACTTCAGACCATTTTTTTGAACGTTCAGACCTTGTGGCAGCTGGTAAATGCTTCCGTCTTTCCCGGAAAGCACATGAAGCAGTGCAGCTTCGATATGTTTAAATGCGATGCCATTGAGATTACACTGTAACTGTTCAATGCCCCAACGCAATACACGTCTTTGCAATGCAAGGTGAAGCCCTTGAAGTGACGCGACACAAAAAGAGACCGCCTCTGCTGTCATATGAACATCAAGTCTCGGAAGTTGTGCCAGCATGGACTGATGGATCAAATCGTCCTCAGCCCCCAACAAAGTCGCTTCTCGGTGTAATGCCTCTTTTATCTTCGGATTATACGATTCCAAAATGGGGAGCAGATCATGTCGGATTTTGTTACGAAGATAGACTTTCTGCTGATTTGAGGGATCATTACAAAATGTAAGATCAGAGCGCGAGAGCTCCTGCATAATTTCGAAGCGGCTGCAATTCATCAAAGGACGAATGAATCCCCCATCGCGTTGCTCTGGAATGCCAGATAAACCGCTCACACCCGAACCGCGTAACATCCTCATCAGAAAGGTCTCAGCCTGATCATCTGCAGTATGCCCTAAGGCAATCCATTGACATGCTGTCTTTTTTGCAGTCTCCTCAAAAAAAGCATAACGCACTTGACGCGCACCGGCTTGCCTTGAGAGACCATTTTCTTTACAGATTTGTGCAACAGGCTGGGCAGAAAGCGTCACGGGTAGACCCCATTTTTTTGCAAGTCTTTCTACAAAAAAGGCCTCGTCTACAGCCTCTACACGAAACTGATGATTCAAATGTGCGACATGGAGAGACAAGTCAAATGGGGAAGGAAGGTTTTTGAGCAGGTGCAATAAACAAACAGAATCGGGTCCCCCCGAAACCGCAACAAGCACCTTATCTTGTGGCGCAAGCCCAAAACGCTTGATGGCCTGAGCAAACTTTTCAAGCAGAAGAGAGGATTTCAAAACAGGGGTTCAGAAGGAAAGGATCCTTAATTTAGCGGGCCAAAATCTCTCTGGTTTTATCAACATCTTTTTGGATTTGAACACTCAAGGCCTCTGCACTTTCAAAACGCTCATCACCACGCACCCAATCGATCAATGCAACACGCAAACGTTTTTCATACAAATCTTTTTCAAAATCTAGGACATGCACTTCTAGTGAGAGCGTATTTTGATCAAATGTCGGTTTAGAACCAATATACACCACACAATTCTTTGTGCCATAACCGTCTGTTTTTAGAAAATCAGCACGCGCAGCATAGATCCCCTCTTTCGGAATCAATTCGTTAGGGAGACGGAGGTTTGCTGTTGGAAACCCTAAGGCAGCTCCCCGATCATCACCACGGATCACTTTTCCCTCAACAATGTAGTGACGCCCCAACATTTTAGCCGCCAATGCGACATTGCCTTCCATCAACTGTTTCCTCACTTCTGAAGAACTCACCACATACCCCTCAACCTTAACAGGTTCAGGGGAGATCACCTTGAAACCCAGGGTTTCACCATAACGAATCAGGTCGTGCAATGTCCCTTTCTGATCTTTTCCAAAGCGAAAATTTTTGCCAACGACAACCTCCTTACATCCAATTTTTTCGTGAAGGAATTTTTTTGCAAAACCTTCGGGAGAAAGCTCGGCAAATGCTTTGTTAAATTCAGTGACATAGGTCACATCAACGCCAAACCCTTCAATCAGTCGTGCTTTAATCTGAAAGGTATTTAAAAGTTTAAAGGTTTTTCCCGGATTCAAATGGCGTCTCGGATGAGGTTCAAAGGTAAGGAGGACGGCAGTGCCATCATTTTGTTTCGCGCGCTCTATGGTCTCAGCGATAATGGCTTGATGGCCTAAATGCACACCATCAAAGTTTCCAATGGCAACAACAGGGTAGTCCTGGTTTGGTTTGATATTCGAGGCGCCGATGAGCAATTTCATATCATTTCCCTTCAATTAACATTTGAGCGATCTCTTTTGCGAAGTAAGTCAAAAAAATATCAGCCCCTGCCCGTTTCATTGAGAGCAGGGATTCAAAAATAGCCTTTTTTTCATCAATCCAACCTTTTTCTGCCGCAGCCTTAATCATGGCATACTCCCCACTCACCTGATAGGCGGCAATCGGGACATCAAACTGCTCACGTAAATCCCGAATAATGTCCAGGTAAGGCAGGGCAGGTTTCACCATAATCATATCCGCCCCCTCTTCAATATCGAGCTCAGCTTCACGGATGGCTTCACGTGCATTCGCGGGATCCATTTGATAAGCCTTCCTGTCCCCAAACTGTGGATAGGAATCTGCCGCATCCCGAAAAGGCGCGTAGAAACAAGAGGCATATTTCACGGCATAAGATAAGATCGGTGTTTCCTCATGCCCTTCATGGTCCAGGCCTTTGCGAATCGCCGCCACACGGCCATCCATCATATCGGACGGCGCAACAATATCGGCTCCCGCTTCCACATGACTCAAGGCCATTTTGACCAATAAATCCAAGGTTTCGTCATTTAATATTTTACCGTCTTTTACAAGGCCGCAGTGCCCATGAGACGTGTATTCATCGATACAGACATCGGTGATCACCAAACGCTCTGGGTGTTCTTTTTTCAGCGCACGCACCGCTTGCTGAACGATGCCCTGTGAATCCATGCCCTCCGAGCCAATTTCATCCTTGACCTTCGGAATACCAAAGAGCATCACTGCCGGAATGCCCAGAGCAAATGCTTCGGAACAGGTTTTTAAAAGTTCGGGAATGCTGAGTCGATATTGACCAGGCATTGAGGCAATTTCACTTTTTCCGCCCGTGCCATGTTGCACAAAGAGGGGCAAAATCAGTTGATCCACGGCAAGGCGGGTTTCCTGAACAAGACCTCGAATGGCTTTATTTTGTCTCAATCTTCGGGGACGATGGATGGGAAAAGCCAAAAAAATCTCCTTCTAGAAATCGATTCCAGTCTACGCCAAATTTTGATAATAATCCACAATGGCCGCCGTAAGCGCGGGAAAAGTATAGTCTTTTGGCACCACAGCCACCTCCAGACCCAAAGCTGTGGCCGCCGCAGCCGTTACGGGACCAATACAGGCAAGCTGGCTCTCCTTGAATTGACGCTTAAAACGTTCCGGCCCAACAATTTCAACAAAATGACGGAGTGTGGATGCACTCGCAAAGGTGAGAAGGTCTATCTTACGCGATCCAAAAAATTGCTCCAGCTCAGCGTCTTTATAAGCCGGGCGCAGGGCCTGATAAGCGGGAACAACATCCACCACGCCCCCCAAGTCCCGTAAGGACTCCGGCAAGATCTCCCGTGCCTCAAGCGCTCTGGGAATTAAAAATCGTTTGCCTGCAACCCCACGCGTGATCAGCAAGGCCAAGAGACCTTCCGCCTTAAATTCTGTCGGGGTGGCATCAACACGTAAGTCCCAATCCTCAATGGCTTCTGCTGTGCGCGGACCGATGGCACAAATAAAAAGTCCTTTCAAAAGACGCAAATCTTTTTTCAAAGCACGTAATCGCTGCCTAAAAAAAGAAACCCCGTTTACCGAGGTAAAAATTAAAACATCATAAGATTCTATCCCTGCAATCGCAGCATCAAGGAGGGAGAGGTCGGGTGGCGGAACGATTTCAAGTGTTGGAAAAGTAAGCGTCTCCGCACCAAAATTGCTCAGTTGGGCTGCGAATTCACCCGCCTGTGCCTTTGCACGTGTCACCAATATACGTTTACCAAACAGAGGACGGGTTTCGAACCAATTCAGCTGGGCGCGCAGAGAAACCACTTCACCCACAACCATCACCACGGGGGGTTTTATGCCCACTTTTTTCGCAAGATCGACGATAGAAAACAATGTCCCGGTTACGGTTTTTTGATGAGGATAAGTGCCCCACTGAATGAGTGCCGTGGGCGTATCAGACGCTTTTCCTTGCAATTGAAGTTTTTCGGTAATGGCCTTCAAGTTTCCCATTGCCATTAAAAAAACAAGCGTGTCCGTTCCCGTTGTCAACTTTTCCCAGTCAAAAGGCCCCTGTTTTTTATCGGGATCTTCATGACCCGTAATAATTGTGACTGACGAAGCCATTTTACGATGAGTCAAAGGAATGCCCGCATAGGTCGGCACAGCAATCGCGGAACTCACACCTGGCACAACTTCAAAGGGAATGGATTCCGCAGACAAGGCTTCGATTTCTTCACCACCCCGACCAAATATAAAAGGGTCGCCTCCTTTCAGACGCACAACCCTAAGCCCTGCTTTCGCCGATGCAATAAGGAGTTGGTTGATTTTCTCCTGATGCTCGGAATTGAGCGCCCCACCCTTTTTGCCCACATAAATACGCTCTGCAGATGCCCGAACAAAATCAAGCAACAGTGGATTGGCAAGATAATCATAAACCACCACATCTGCCGCCTCAAGCAGTGCCTTTCCGCGCAGTGTCAGCAGCCCAGGATCACCGGGGCCTGCCCCAACGAGGGCGACGGTTCCCATTATTTTAGGTAATGACGACGACATAAAGACCTTTCTCAAAAACAATAAATTGGACTTACGAAAAGTTCACAAAAAGCGCATTTAAGGATATCGGCCCCTTAAGGCTTCGTCAATACAAAATCAAGCGCTTGGAAAAATGAACTGGGAGAAAATAAAACGGGCCGACCCTGATATCAAGGTCGGCCCGAATGTTACAAGTCAATATCGCGCGAGACTTAATTCATCTCGTTTGCGTGTTTTAGGCCCTCACGCGCAAGCGCGAGGGCATCTTTCCCATGCCCCATCAAAACATCAAGATGACCTAGTTCGCCATGTTTTACTGCTGTTTTGGCATGACTCATGGCTTCTTTCATGAGAGACATCGCTTCAGGGCCATGCATTTTTGTTGCCTCGCTGGCATCAGACGCATCAATCCCACCCTGTCCATGCCCCACACATTCGCCGGCTTCATGAATCATTTTTTTAAAGTGTTTCACAGCAACCCCGCCATGCCCTTGCCCGCCATGATCAAGTCCGCTCTCTCCTGCTACCACCATTTCATTACAATGTTTTTTCGCAATGTCGACATGCATTGAAGATCCCGCAAAACCAACACCAGAAAACCCAAAAAAAGAAATCGCAGTCACGGCAATGTAAACATTTAAACGCATCTCTCCCCCCATTTTTGTTATTTTAAACAAGCACAGACCCACCTTTTAGAAAAGGTGAACATGCTCTTGTATGAACCCACTTTATTGCAATCAACACGAGACAAACAATGCTTTAAGCTTGCCCGAAAAGCAGTAGTAACACTTTAATATTGCACAGTCAAGACCCTTTGGCCTATGATTCTGGAGATCATCTTTGAAACTATATCAGAAGGATTTTTTTAAAATAAGCCCCTATTCTTTTAAGATAAGCTGGCGGAAAGAGAAATAAAATGAGCGTTCAGGCCGACACGCCCGTAGAAATTGCATCACTCAAAGAAAACGGCATCCGCATTCGCTGGGCAGATCAGCATGAGGCCGTTTATCCTGCACCATACCTGCGTGAACAATGCCAATGCGCCTCCTGTGTTGATGAATGGAGCGGAGAAAAACGCATCACCGCCGAGCAGATTCCCGAAGGCATTCACTCGACCTCAATTATCGCCAAAGGACACTATGCCGTTTCCATCCATTGGAGCGACGGTCACGACACGGGCATCTTCCCCTTTAATTATTTGAGAAAAATTTGTCCCTGCACACAATGCGTCGAGAAACGATAACACCCTAGCAGTCCCTCGTTTATCCCCTCACTACTCTAAAATCGAACGGGCACAACGGAAACCGTTATCGGAACCCGCGATGTGGGGGCGATTGTAGTTACGGAAAGTCACTTGTGCGAACATCTCATCCGCAAAATGACGATTGGCGTTAAAAGCGCCCCCCCGAACGACTTTTTGGAAAATACCATAATCGGGTGATTTGTAGGTATTGCCCGGATAAGGTCGGAACCAGGAGTCCGTCCACTCCGAAACATTTCCCGCCATGTCAAAAACACCGTAAGGGCTTTTATCTTCGGGGAAGCTGCCCCCTACTTGAGGCGCTTTCCCGATATTTGATTTTTCAGGATCGAATATATTTCCCCAAGGATAAATACGAGCATCCGTACCACGCGCCGCTTTTTCCCACTCCGCTTCTGTCGGGAGTCGTTTTCCCAAGGCACTGCAATAACGATCCGCATCCCTCCAAGTCACCATCGTCACCGGTATATTTTTTGGATAATTATCCAAGATATGCGTTTCGTCCACCTTCAGATAATCGCCATAAGTCACTTCATATCGATCGATAAAAAAATCAGGCAGCGTGATTTTATGTTTGGGTTTTGCATTCTCCTGTCCCCAGGGACTGTCTGGCGGTAACTCATCTAATCCCATCTCAAAAATACCTGCGGGAATAAGGACCATGTCCTTCGCAGTCCTTACGCCATCAGCTTCGGCAAGCTTCGGAAAAACCAGCCAGAGCAAAACAAAACAGAGATGCAATTTCAGAAAAAGACGCGGGCACAACATGAGGCAATTGTAGAATCCACCTTGGGGCCTGTCAATAACAAGCGTGATCTATCTGCTTTACACTCAAAAGTGGGCCACGTATAATTTAGTCATCAAGCGATAAGGAGGAAAGTCTTATGACCCAACAGCCCTTCCCAAGCGATGGCGATCCGCTCATCAAAAACTTGATTTCCCATTATGCACAAGGCAACCGCGCTGCGCGCGTTTACGCCGAAATCAGCAATACGCAGGGATGGCCCTTTGTCATTGATCATGTTGCAGTGCGTTGTATGAATATCGAAAGTCGTGCCGACGTTTTTCTAAAAGCGGGTTACACTTTTCAGGATGAATGTGTTGAATACCCGGATCAGGGCTGGTGGGCCAAAATCTATCGAAAACCCGGACAACCGGTTGCCTTTGTGGATCAAGCTTATGAAGACACACGCGGAGAAAAAAGTATCATCCCTGCGTGGGTCAAACGCTTTGGAGATAAAGACCTGCATCATATTGCCGTGCTGATTGATGACATCGATCAAGCCATCGCCGTTTTAAAAACACACGGGGTCCAGTTTGCGGGCGAAGTCGTGGGCAGTCCCGGCTCCCGTCTGCGTCAAGTCTTCACCGCCTCCGAAGTCAGAGACGGTGCCGCCTACACCGTGCTCGAATTGACAGAACGTAATGGATATACGGGTTTTTACCCCGATCAAGCCAATGCCTTAATGGAATCCTCAGCACAAAAAATTTCGGAATAAGCCCTCTGTTTCTAGTATCAACTCTATTTTTTTCTCGCTGGATGCAATCAAAGTCCTTGCTCAATCGTTTACTCAGATGTAAACCGAATTCAAAACAACAACAGAACAGAAGGGAGAAAAACATGTACAAACACATTAAGAAACAAGGCTTTGGCATCATACTCTTTGTGGTTATGACCTTAACAAGCCTTCCTGCTTTTGCAGGGGATGATCCGTCTATTCAGGGGAATTTACGCGAAAACATCACGACAGCCATGCACGAATTGATCGAACGTAATACGATTGATGATGTCTATCGTCTTTACGATCCGCTCAAAGGCAGGCTGCTTCAGCTCCGCTTGGTCAAACTACATGAAGGCATTGTGAAAAAAGGCGATTATTTTGTGAGTTGTGCAGATTTTAAAGATGCCGCAGGCAATCTCGTTGACCTTGATTTTCTCGTATTACAAGACGGCACAAAGCTGATCGCCACACAAGCCATCATCCACAAAGCCGACGGCAAAAAACGCAAATATCATCTCGAAGGATAGGATCGCTCTTTGTCAGAAGATGTGCCGGAAACAACAGAATCACTTTTAATTCAGGGTTATCGTTACGCCTTCTCGCTCACGCATGACCCTGCGCAAGCAGAAGACTTGCTGCAAGACGCCTGGGTCGCCGTGTTGCGAGCGGGTGGCCCTCAAAAACGGGCTTATTTTTTTTCGGCCATTCGCAGTCGTTTTCTGGATCAGCGACGGCGCGAGCAGCTTGTCGTCATTGAAGCCTTGGACGAACAGGATGCCTATGAAGTGCAAAATACAGAACGCGCAGATGACTTGGTCTTTGCCGATACAGAAATGTTGGAGAAGGCCTTAGCCATTCTGCGCCCTGTGGAACGTGAAGCCCTCTTACTTTTCGAGCTTGAGGGTTATACCGCGCAAGAGATTTCAAAGCTGACAAGCAACCCGCGTGGCACCGTGCTCAGCCTGATTTACCGCAGTCGGCAAAAACTGAAAAAACACCTGCTTTCGCAAGCGGAAAAGGAGAGACATGCCTAAACAGCCTCTCAGCACGCATTTGCGTCAATATTATGAAGAAAAACAGCCTTCGCCTGAAAAGCTGACACAACTTCTTGCAATGACAGACATGGTAAAGGCACACCATGTCAAAGAGGAATCAGAGCAGGAAACAAATCGCCTTTCCCTGAGTAAGTCTCTCAATCCGTTTCGCGTGGGTTTGGGTTTTTCTCTCGCACTTGCAAGCCTGCTCATTTTTTTCTTTTTTCTGCCCAGGGTCAACGTAATACAGGGCGTTTCAAAAGAAATTGCGCTGAACCACAATAAAGGGCTTGCCTTAGAATTTCTGAGCGAAAATTACGACGACCTGGAAAACCAGATGTCGAAACTCGATTTCACATTAGTCCATTCAAAAAAAATAGACACACAAAATCTTCAACTCCTGGGGGCACGCTACTGTTCTATTCAGGGGGAACTCGCAGCGCAACTTCGTTTACAAGATAAAGCGGGACGCATCTATACGCTCTATCAGAGTCCCGTAACGGATGACTTGCTGAAGGTCAAATCAGGAGAAAGGGTGCAAGATGGCCTCAAACTCAAACTCTGGCAGGAAGCCGGTTTGTTCTTTGGCCTTGCGGGGCCACTGGATTGAACAGAAAAAATGAATCAGCGTTTGATTTCCAAGAAGAGCTCCTTTGCCAATCAGCGCTCGATTTTCACAACGGCATCATCGGGTAGCAAAAGAAGTAAGGCCTGAAGTGCCTCATCCAGGTAGGGTTTTTCTTTAGATTCTAAAGTCAGCACAATTTTGTGATCACTTTTATGAAGCTTGGGATATGAGCCCAGCTGCAGCAAGGGATACTGATCCAGGATATCATACAGGTGGGCTGCGATATCACTTTCCCTCAGCGCGATATAGAGTTTGACCAGATGGAAAGGTGCTTCCCGAAAACGTTCTTTAATCGCGTTGAATTTTCGGACAAGCAGTTCTGGAATCCCTGGAAAAATATAAAGTTGTTTGAAATGAAGCACGGGGACACGCAGGGCCTCCTTAAAAATAAGTTCCGTGCCTTCGGGCACTTCCGTCATTTTTAATTGGGCGGCGTTGAGTGCCGGGCCATAATTTTTCTGCAACTGTTCAAGCAACATCGGATGCTGAATCAGCGGGCGCTCCAGACCTAAGGCAATGCCCGCCATCGTGACATCATCATGTGTTGGGCCGATGCCGCCACAGCTAAAAATCAAATCATAGCGTTTTAAATAGGTGCGAACGGTCTCGGCAATCTCATTAACATCATCCGTAATCACCACAACACGCTGAACAGTGATCCCAAGTTCACGAAGTTCACGGGTGAGAAATGAGGTATTCACATCGGTTGTTTTCCCCGAAAGAATCTCATTTCCAATAATAATAATCGCAGCATTTTTTCCAGGCATTTCCATACTCCCGACCAGATTCAAGTTAAACGTGCGACAGATTTGATCTTTTGATAAAGCGCGCGAGGTGTTTTAAAATTGAGTCGTCCTCTCGGTCTCGCACTAAGTTGATGGGCGATTCTACTACACTTTTTTTCTTGGGTAAATACTGTTGAATTAAAACGAATATGTCATTTGACGGTTTTGAGATCTTCATGCGTGAAATATCCATTTCGACAAGAACAAGTGCTGGATTTATCGACGCGATATCGGCCATCATTGTATGTATTTTGTTTGAACGCGCGATAGTTGGAGTCCTTAGTTGGCCGAGTTAACCTGAACGTTATTTGTAAAACAGGATCTTAAGCACATGAGATACTTCAGAAAAATGATAGAGAAGATCATCACTGTCAATGATGAAGAATGGACGTATATTTGCTCAAAATTTAAAAAGGTCACCGTAAAAAAGGGGGAGATCGTTCATCACTCTGGAGACGTTTTTAGTGAGCTTTGGCTGATAAAAAGCGGATTAGCTCGATCCTATTTTACAGATATAAATGGAAAAGACTTCACTTGGCAGCTCTATTTTAGGGGGAGCAGTCAACATGGACTGAATCATTTTATGGATGATAGTGTGAGTTATTATGAGAATAAAGGATCAATGCTGAATTTTGAGGTTCTTGAGGATTCCGTGTTTTATGTGACACCCTTGAGTGAAATGGATCAATTTCTCTCGACGGATAAAAAATGGGAGTATTTAGCACGGGTCTGGTTACATAATACCTATTTTTCTGCGACCTACAAAAGAGTCATTTCCCTCATGTCTGAGAGTGCGAACGAGAGATACGAACGATTACTCAATGAATACCCCTCCATTTTCAGCAAGGTTAAGTCCTACCATATCTCCTCCTATCTCGGCATTGCGCCTCAAACACTCAGTAAATTGAAAAATGAATCTAGGTGAATGAATCGCGTTGCTGAACGATTTATAATCCTACTTTCACTAAAAAGGAGGACTCCCCATGGAACGCTACCCAGAATTTAAATTCTTACACGAACAAAAAAAACCACTGCTGATTGGAAATGTATGGGATGTAAAAAGCGCTCTCATGTTTGAAGGGATGGGCTATAAAGCATTAGGCACATCAAGCGCAGCCATTGCAAATTCTCTCGGATATGAAGATGGTGAGCAAATAAGTTTTGAGGCACTTTATTCCGTCGTTAAACCGATCGCAGCGAAGGTGTCTATTCCTCTTACCGTTGATATTGAAGCTGGATACAGCAGAGATCCCCAAAAAATCGTTGAGAACATTGCCTTATTAAGTCAAGAAGGAGTCGTTGGGCTTAACTTGGAAGACTCTATTGTGAAGGATGGCAATAGAGAAATCGTTGACCCAACACGTTTTAGTGAAACCATTAAGGAGATAAAACAGCGTTTATTTGAAAAAAAAATAGATATTTTTCTAAATATACGAACGGACACTTATATGCTCGGTCTCGATAATGCTTTGAAGGAGTCAATTGCCCGAACAAAACGCTATGAAATAGCTGGAGCTGATGGCATATTTGTCCCTTGTATTGTTGAAGAGGAAGAGATCAAATACCTTGTGGATAATGTGGGTTTACCCGTGAATGTCATGGCGATGCCGAATCTTCCCTCTTTTTCAACGCTGGAGAAATTGGGCGTAAAAAGGATCAGCATGGGATCATTTGCGTATAATGAAACGAATGAATACTTAAAAAGTATTTCAGGAAAAATTCGAGAAAATCAATCATTTAACTGCCTGTTTATAAAAAAATAAATCGAGTTAATCCCCAAGACTATAAATCTGGAATCGGTGACATGGGACTGGGTTTGTTTTACAAAAGATGATGGGAACTGATTTTCAAAAAAACGTTTGGGGGGCGTTAATGAAAGTCCCGTACGCCACTACGTCATTTTGAAGCGGACTTATCTCTCCAAATATACTGGTAAATCATTTCATGGCTGGATGAAAAAGTCATATACCTCCGGCAAAACCGGAGGTATATGACTCGTCGCTGGATTTTAGAAGTTGACGGTAGGCTTTGAAAGCAATTTGAACAAGTTCAGATGTTTCCAAAGCCTCTATCGCAAATTTTGAAGGACTTGCTGTTAAGAGGGCAATGATTGAAGGAGGGAAGGTCTTTTCCGGGAAGAAAATCTTATTGTATTCATTGCCTTCTGCGTCACTGATATAAACCCTGAGTAGACCAGAAGTTACAAAAGCAAAAGATTGCGGCAGATCCCCCGCGCGACAGAAGTGATCCCCTTTTTTCAAGTGCAAGATTTTACAGATCCTTTTGAATGCCGCCCATGTTTTTTTCAGCCAGTTTGTGGCGTGATGCCAACGATGCCCACAAATTCTCCCTCATATTCAATCACTTTTGCAACGGAGCCATTCGCCAAAGATCCCGTTTCTAAAAACCATTGGGCATCTTGTTTTGTATAGGGATAGGGAAAAGTATCGATCAGGTATCTGGAGATGTTTTTATTGTTTGCAAGGCGGACGAGTTGTTCTATGTCTGCTTCTAGATATTCTCTCAGTGTAATCATGCTTCGTTTCGCCTTCAAATCATAAATCAGATCGTCAGCCTTCGGGAAAGGTGACCAACACGACACATCCTTCCTTCGATTGCGGAATGTGGGACGAACCCAGTGGACTATTGATAAACGAGCCCTCAGGATGATTGCCTCTCCCATCGCTGAATATACCTGAAATAACATAGACTTGCTCGGGGCCCGACTCATGAACGTCAAGCTCTGGAAATTTTGCACCCGCTTTGAATTCAAAGACGATTGCCCTTTTTCCTTGGTTTCCACTCCAGACAAGCCGCTTAAATATCCCGGGTGCGACCTCACTTTGTGGCAAGTCTTTCCAATTGACTGAACTGACACCCTCAAAATTCATTTTATCTTTCATCAGAACCTCCTTATTTAGATGTTATGAAAGCGGCACAATTACTTTGCGCGCAAATCAATTGTGCCGCAAAACATGCTGGACTGTCAATTAGTTTGTGTGCATAATAAATATTGATAAGCGTTTTTTAAGAGAGGTCACATTGCAGAAACAAGAATATGTTTTTTCCGAAATGGTCTGTTTTTCGTTATATTCAACTTCGAACGCAATGATTCGTGAATACCGACCTCAACTGGATGAGTTTAATCTCACTTATCCACAATTTCTGGTTATGATGACTTTATGGAATAAAGATGGTGTTTTTATCAAGACACTCAGCGAGCAGGTATTTCTTGATGCAGGGACATTAACACCCCTCTTAAAACGACTTGAAAAAAAGGGCTTGATTCAACGGAAAAAATCGTCCTTGGATGAAAGGGCAAAAGTCATTACATTGACACAATCAGGGCAGGCTTTGAGAGATAAAACATCTCATATTTTCAAAGATATGGCGTGTAGAGTTAAGCTGAGCGAGACTGAACGGGAACAAATCACCACGATCTGTAATAAAATTTTATTGCGCTTGGCTTGATCTCCAGGCCGAGTTACGTTTTTTCGTGCAAAAAAAAATCAGAGGAAACGCATGAGGGTACGCACCCCAACGCTCAACACAAGACCTATCCCTATTATTGCAGGGTTTGGAGATCACCCAAGCAAGCAAGTGTAAGGGAATAACATGATCCTCTAAAATTCCACAGAACTGCATTCAAATAAGCATGTGACTTCTTGACGGAATCACTTCAAAAAGATAGGCTTGCACTTCCCTTGAAGTGGGAATGGCTTATTGTGGAAGCGCGAATCAAGTCAGAGCTTCTTTAATGAAAACGAAGGAGAACATCATGGCAAATTATTTACTTATTGAGTCTCGTGACCCCTTTGAGGTCAATGACGTGGCTTATTTTTATGATCTCGCCTCGGAATTGAAGGAACGCGGCAATACAGTCACATTATTCCTCATCCAAAACGGGGTCTTGCCCGCACGAAAAAACCCAAGCGACAGCACACTCGCAAAACTTGCGACCGCAGGCGTAAACATTTTGGCCGATAATCTGTCCCTACAAGAACGTGGGATTACAAACAGCGCCCTTGTAGACGGCGTTACCTCGGCTGAGTTAGATGTCGTCATTGATCAAATGGCGGATGGCGTTAAAACCCTGTGGCACTAGGAGCTTACAATGTCTGAGAAAAAAACACTTACTTTTTGCATAATGGATGCACCGTTTGAAAATGCACGCACCACCACGGCACTTCGGCTGATTGACAACGCCGTCCGCCGAGGTCACAACGTCAATGTTTTTGCCTATGAAGGCGCAGTGGGTGTCCCCTTTTCAAAACAGAGCGCACACGCAAACAAAGTCCATGGTTTTGAAGCGGACGAATGGAACCACCCCCTACCCAAAGACTGGGTGAGTGAAATCATGAGACACGCGGAGAAAGCGGGATCAAAAGTGGACTGGATCAATTGTGGGCTTTGTGTAGACGAACGCGGGATGAACGAGGCCGTACCCGGCGTCAGACGCGGTACGCCAGGCGATTTAGTGAACTGGGCAAATACATCGGACAATACCCTCATCATCCCGACAAAATAAAACAACCGCTCTTTTAAGGAGAACGATCATGGCAAAAACACTCAATATTATTGAAAGTGCCTATCGCGCAACGATTGAAGAACAAGACGATACCATTGTTTGGATGACCCACGCGATGAAAGGTGCCGGGGCAGACCTCTCTGTCTTACTTCGCGGAAACGCCGTCAACTACTGTGTCACGGGTCAGAAAGCCCCCGAAATCTCCTTTGGAGAATGGCAGCAAACACACGCCGCGCAAATAGACCAGGATCTCATTGCACTCATGGGCAAAGGGGTACCTATTTCCGTCGCGGAAGAAGACCTTGCTAAACGCGGGATTTCGCTTTCCGAACTGATCTCCGGCGTCAAAACCGTCAACCGGGAAGAGATCCTGGATCTCATCGAAAACCATGACCGCATCTGGCACTGGTAATCCGTTCAGGGTAACGGGCTAAGGGAAGTATCGTAGCGTCCTTCTCGTTTCTGTAGGCCCTTTAGAGAAATCTGACATTCAAATCATTGAGGTCTAAGATCCGGAAACCTTACCGATGACTTTATTGAGGAAGTGTTTTCGGGGCAGAGCACGGATAGGCCGTTTTTTTCGAACCCCTAATTGATAGAGCTTTAAAATAATGCCAGGATGAGATTTATTAAATCTTAAACCCTTGTTAAAAACTGAAATGGCATCACGTTTATTCCCATTTTTGAGATGAACAAGACCCAAGTGATAGTGTAACTCTGGGCGAAACACCTCTGCTTGCACGGCCAATTCACAGCACTTCAAACCAGAGATTACCTTGTTTTCTGCCATCGCCAATGAAACGCCTAGGGCCGAAAGTAAGCGCGGCGGCAGGGGGGCTGTCGTGACAATACGATGCTGTTTTTCACATTCATTTAATACATTCAAAGCCGCTTGCCACTCTTTTTTCTTAATATAAGCCAAACCCAATTCCAGAGACTCTTCCTGTGTCATCGTGCACCTTCGATGAAGTATTCCTAAACCCAAACCATTTTTCAAGCCACAAACACCTAAAAAAAGATACCCCTGAATGAGTAATGGGTCAATAAGAATGGGGTAATAAGAAGGAGACAAAACCCTGGTTCGACTTTTGATCTGAATGGGTCGGATGCTCACACAAGACTCAAGGTTTAGGGGCATTTATGGGGTGAACACGACAGTCGTTTCAAGAGAAGCAATCAGCGGGAGATCAGCATCATTATAATCCACCAAGCGGTCGAGGTCATAATACAAACCGGCAGTCACACGATAAATCCCAGGCATCTCCTCTAATTGAACCGGAACCACTTCGCTTGCTCCCGCACGAATGGCCGGATGAATAAGCTCAGATACACCCCCTAAGCTTGGATTTACAGTGAAAATGCCCACGGCTCGGCCTTCTTTTTCGGAATCGATCAATACCCGACCATCAGGTGCAATCACCTTAAGATGCAGCAAAACCGCCCTCGGCCCATGTCCCGTGGGCAGAGAATGCCCGGCCCCACTGTTTATCACAGCAATTTGAATCTGCCCTGGGTGTTTTGGGTCTTGAATCAGACTCAAAGTTGCCGCCTTTTTCAACATCGAAACAGAATGCCCTCCCGCAAAAAGATGCCGACCAATCGCCCGTTTGGGACGGTCTGAAAAAATCTCTGAAAAAAGACGTACATCCCGTGGCATGTGACAGCTTTGACAAGTACGTTCATCATTTGGCGCAAAGTCATTTTTCCATTCTAAAAATGTCTGCTGAGCCGGGGCAGAATAGTCTGTCTGATGACAGGCGGCACAAAGCTCTGCGGAACGGGCTGCTGTAAACAGTGGATCTTGCACCGTCGGATGTGGTGCAGAGAGGTCATATTTTCCTCGAATGTTGCCTTCCTGATCTAAGTGACAAGAAGCACAACTCACCCCATCCAAACGATTATTATCACGTAATTTCGGAGCGGCGCCCTCGCCGAGCCCCTGAAGGATGCGTGTCGGGGCATGACAACTCCGACACGCATCTTGTTTTTCCTTCGGCTGCTTGGCAATACTTGCGACCGTAATCGGCGAAACATAGGCCAAATGTTTTGGTGAACCATTTTTGTAAAAATCACGCTGCAAATCCGGCAAGTGGATTAACTTGCCATCCGGCCCTGGCCAAGGTCCGGTGTGAAAATCAGCACCTTCCCCAAAAATCATTTCTTTGTAAATCTTTTTATGACAAGCACTGCACATGATGGTTTTTGTGCCATCGCCATCCTGGAAAATAGTTTTGGCCTTCAACATCTGGACGTCAATGTGTGTGTGTTTCTTTTTTTTGATATGAATCACATCTTCGCGAACCAGAGTCGTATGCCCTTTTGCTTCGATCACCAGATCATAATAACCCGGCGCAATATCAGCAAGCTGAAAATCTTCCCCAATGGGCAATTTTAAGACAGATACAAGTTCACCAAAGGCTTTTATTTTGACTCTATAATGCGTCGCGCCT
>VAOX01059527.1_pt1 | contig 17729 bp, 16 predicted proteins | sample 3393891 | NCBI WGS metagenome assembly VAOX01 (sample SAMN08290429, study PRJNA428436) | hydrothermal vent metagenome | isolation source: Deep-sea hydrothermal vent chimney | place: Indian Ocean: Southwest Indian Ridge | depth 2822 m m | reverse complement strand
GACAGTTTTCTAATACTTTTACCCTTTTTACATCCTGACAGCGATTGTTTTCTACAATAGCCCACCACAACGCCACCTGGGCCAGGTGCTCCCTCCCGTTTAAAAACCACTGGTATAAACGGTTATGGAATATGGAGGCGGGTCCCGGGGTCGAACCGAGGGAGATGGATTTGCAATCCACTGCATAGCCACTTTGCTAACCCGCCATATTTGGCTCATAAATAAAAAAACCTCGAACTGGCGAGGTTTTAATATAACATTGTTCAGTCGCCAACTCTGAACTTTCTAAATCTGGAGCGGGTGATGAGGATCGAACTCACGACATTCTCGTTGGCAACGAGATGCTCTACCGCTGAGCTACACCCGCCTGTCTCTTTCCGGCTTTTGCCTTCAACAGAGGGCGCTATTATAGTGCTCACGGGCTTCTGGTCAAGCTATAATTTCGTTTAATTTCAATATTTTTCAACAGCATAGCTATTACCCTGCATAGATCAGCCAAACACTCAACTGGATGCCACCAGCCGCCCAGCTATTTTCCAGAACTCAGGTGCCTTTCATCTCCAACCAGCCGGTTTTCATGTAGTCAATCATGGAGATTATGGTTAATATTGCTGCAATAATCAGTAAGATTAGCCCGGTTTCATGGGTCGCTAACCCGTACCAGTCGTCACGGTGCAATAAAAAACCCAGTGCAAACATCTGTACGAAGGTTTTGTACTTGCCTAACATCGATACCGCTACCTTGTCTCCCATGCCTTTTTTTGCCATCCATTCCCTGAGCGCAGAGATGATAATCTCGCGCCCTATGATAATACAGGTGGATAATACGATGATGGCTTCTGGATGGGCCGAAGCCAGCAGTATCAGTGCCACTGAAACAATGAGTTTGTCTGCTACAGGATCCATAAAAGCACCAAATTCGGAAGACTGACCTAATTTACGGGCAAAATACCCATCAAGCCAGTCGGTCACGCAGGCCAGTCCATATATCCAGGCCGATGCAGGCCGTGCCCAGTCGTAGGGCAGATAAAACATGACAATGATGACCGGTATAAAGGCTATGCGTATCAGCGTCAGGCTATTGGGTACATTCAGTTTCATATTTATTCAGTTGTCTGTTGGCTATGGGCTTCTAACTCACGATCGCAGCACATCATAAATCATTTGCGCTAAATTTCTACTGATACCCGGTACTTTTGTTAAATCTTCTACCCCAGCCTGCTTTATACCCTGTAATCCACCAAAATGTCGTATTAAATTCTGCCTGCGCTTCGGCCCCAGTCCCGCTATATCTTCCAACGGTGAGGTTCTGCGTGCTTTTTCTCGTTTTGCACGGTGCCCGCTGATGGCAAAGCGGTGCGCTTCATCCCGAACATTAAGTATCAGATGAAAAGCAATGGAATCCTGCGGCAAATAAAGCTCTTTTCGTCCATCGCTGAATACCAGCTTTTCAAGCCCCGCCCTGCGCCCCTCGCCTTTTGCTACGCCTATGAGCAAAATTTCATCTATCTGCAACTGATCCATCACTTCAACGGCCTGTCGCAACTGCCCTTTGCCACCATCTATAAAGAGTATGTCGGGCATTTTCTTATTCCCTTCAGTATCATTTCCTGCTTTCTTTAATCTGGAGTACCGCCGCTGTATCGCCTGACGCATGGCGGCGTAATCATCTCCTGGCTCAATGCCTTCGATGTTAAAACGCCGGTAATCCTGTTTGAAAGCGCCCTCCAGTGTAAATACCACGCAGGAAGCTACGGTGGCCTCCCCCATGGTGTGGCTGATATCAAAGCACTCCAGCCGCGTGGGCATTTCATCTAGCTGCAACACCTCCTGTAAGGCTTCAAAGCGCTTCAACGTGCCTGCACGGGAGTTCATTCGGGCTTTTAGAGCGGTTTCAGCATTGGTCATGGCCATTTTTACCCAACGCGCACGATCAGATCTAACCTGCGAGGTCAGACGAATTTTATGCCCTATGTGCTCGCTAATCGTTTGTTGCATGGTCGGCATATCGTCCAGCGCGTGGCTGAGTATTATTTCCCCGGTCTGTTGCTGCGCACCCTGTTGCTGTAAATAATACTGGGATACAAACGCTGTAAGCACATCCTGTTCACTCATCGCTTCAGGTAACCTGGGGTAATAACTCCTGTTACCCAAATTTCGCCCTTCACGGATAAAAAACACCTGTACACAGGCCTGCGGGCCATTACTGTAGCAGGCCACTATGTCTACATCCCTGTCATCACCCGATATATACTGCTTTTCCACGACCTTTTGCAACATGCGTATCTGGTCGCGGGAATGCGCTGCTTTTTCAAAATCAAGTTTCACAGATGCGGCCTCCATCTGCACCACCAGATCCTCTATAAGCCGGGTACTTTTGCCTTCAAGAAATAACAGGGCATGATTTATATCTGAACGATAGTGCTCTTCACTAATATAGCCGACACAGGGTGCTGTGCAGCGTTTAATCTGGTATTGCAGACAGGGCCGTGAGCGATTTTTGAAATAGCTGTCCTCACATTGCCTGATTTTAAAAAGCTTATGTATAAACTGCAAGCTGTCGCGCACCGCTCCAGCACTGGGAAAAGGCCCCAGATAGCGGCCTTTTTTGCGTTTGGCTCCTCGGTGAACCACTATCTGCGGGTAGGCATCCTGATCTGATATATAGATATATGGGTAGGATTTATCGTCACGCAGCAATATATTATAGGGCGGCTGATGCGCTTTTATCAGGTTCGATTCCAGTAACAGCGCCTCGCTCTCCGTGTGGGTAAGCGTTACTTCTATCTGATGAATTTTACTCACCAGCGCCTGTGTTTTTATCGACAGCCCAGTTTTTCTGAAATAACTGACAAGACGATTTTTTAAGTTTTTGGCCTTGCCCACATAGAGTAATTTCTGCTGTGCATCAAACATCCGATACACACCGGCAAGTGTGCTGACGTTTTTTAGAAATTCTGGCGAATCGAAAACTGTATTTTCTGGAGACGACTCAGCCAATGAGTCTAATGGCAATTCTGCTGGTGATGTGGACATGCTTTTATTTAACCATAGAACGATGCTGAAATGGTAATATGAGGAGCAATAAAAACACATCCCCATTGGGACAGACCCTATACCTGTAAGTTAAGCATTAAGCCATTGATATTGTTGGGGTTCCTACGTCACCCCAACCTACGGTTCACTACCTGGATTAACGACTGTGGCATCAGTTAGGAGTCGTAGGTTCTACGTCAAAAGCCAGGCTCTGACACATTAATAATATTAAAACACATCTCCATCGGGGACAGACCGATGCGGCTCCTGGTCGATTTGGGCGCAAAGTGTCGCGAACTAAACCCGTTAAGCTATTGTTTATGACAGGTTAACGAATTATTCCTCGCTCAGACTGTTCAATAAAATCCGCCATTAATTTAACTTCAGGATAGTTTTCAATTAATTTAGCCGCTTCCTGCATCGCCTGTTCACGGGGTTTTTTAGAACGAATCATCAACTTATAGGCATTCACTATCGCACGAATCACTTCATCGCTATAGCCACGCCTTTTTAAACCAACTTTATTAATACCACTGGCTTTGCCATAGCTACTGGCAACAATAATATACGGCGGCACATCCTGATTAATAATGGCCCCCATGCTGGTAAAGCAATGCGCTCCAATTTTGGTAAACTGATGCACAAGAGTAAAACCACCTAAAATAGAGTGATCGCCAACTTCCACATGCCCTGCACAGGACGCTGAATTAGCAAAAATAATGTGGTTTCCCACCTGACAGTCATGGGCTATATGCACGTAGGCCATCAGCAAATTATGATCGCCTATGCGGGTAGTATTGCCGCCGTCTTCAGTTCCACGAGAAATCGTGACATATTCCCTCATCGTATTGTTATTGCCTATTTCCAGGTACGATTTTTCACCTGCAAACTTAAGATCCTGAGGATCTTCACCAATCGATGAAAACTGAAATATTTTGTTATCTGCTCCAATTCTGGTGGGGCCATTAATCACAACATGGGGGCCAATCCATGTGCCTGAACCGATTTCAACACCTGCTCCAATAATGCTGTAGGGGCCTACGCTAACATCTTCAGCAAGCTTTGCCGACTCATCTATAATTGCAGTTGGGTGTATCATGCCAGTTGGGTTTATCATGAGTGATTTATGATCCTGATGGCTTCTGCCCCATCAATAGTGATATTCAGAAAGGCCTACTCCGGTCTGTCAGTAGCCGCACACATCACAATAGCACTTGCTGCCAGCTCACCATCTACCAGTGCCTTGCAGTCAAATTTCCAGATCGCACGTGAACGCTTGAGCAACTCTACCTTCAGCGTTAGCACATCACCTGGCACAACCTGACGTTTAAAACGGGCTTTATCGATGCCGACAAACAGGTAAAGCGTATCATCACTCGGGTCTTCATCCATGGTTTTAAACCCCAGCAATCCAGTAGCCTGGGCCAGTGCCTCCATTATAAGCACACCTGGCATAACAGGGTAGTCGGGGAAATGCCCCTGGAAAAAAGGCTCATTAATCGTGACGTTTTTAACCGCAGTTAATGATTTGCCCACTTCAAAGTCCAGCACTTTATCAACCAGTAAAAATGGGTAACGATGTGCCAGGAACTTTCTTATTTCACCAACATTCATAGTATTCACAATAATACCTTAGCCTTTTTCCCGTATTTGTTTTTCAAGCTTACGAATTCGCCGTGCCATATCATCTAACTGTTTAAATCGTATACTGTTCTTGCGCCATGCGCGAGTTTCATCTATTGGGGTGTTGGAAGAATACGAACCTGGCTTTTTCAATGATTTAGTCACCAGCGACATCGCTGTTACTGTTACACCATCTACTATATCCACATGATCTCTAACCCCCACCATCCCTGCAAACAGACAGTTTTTACCTATCCGCGTACTGCCCGCAATACCAACACCCCTGGACATCAGTGTATGCGCACCCACATGAACGTTATGTGCTATCTGCACATGATTGTCCAGCTTTACACCGTCTTCAATCACTGTGTCATTTATGGCTCCTCTATCAACAACAGAGCATGCTCCAATTTCTACTTTATTGCCAATAACAACCCCACCTACCTGTGGAATTTTTAACCACTCTCCATCCTCCAGCTCAAATCCAAAACCATCAGAACCAATAACCGATGCGGCATGAAGTATACAATATTCTCCAATGCTGCATCCATGATAGACCGTAACATTCGGGTATAAATACGTGCCTTTACCGATAACACTCTCACGCCCTATAACACCACCACTGTTAATAACGCAATCCTCACCAATAACGGCACCGGCTTCAATCACTACATTTGAACCTATATAGGCGGAGTCAGCAACTTGCGCCCCCGTATCAATGCACGCGGTACTCTCGATACCGGGTTCAGGCATCCATTCTGGATACAATAAACTAACAACACGTGCATATGCTGCCCGAGGATTCGACACAACCAGTGCAGCCACTCTAACATAACTTAGCATATCTTCGGTAATGAGCACCGCACTGGCATCGGTTGCCTTCAGGTGGCTAATGTACCTGCTGCTGGTGACAAAACTGAGATCCCCCTCAACAGCCTCATCAACTGTGGAAATCGAGCTAATCTCAATACTAGCATCGCCTTTTAATTCAGCACCAAGGTGCTCAGCAATTTGCCCCAGGCTATATTTCATGATTGCCCGTTCCGCGTTATTTTTTGGCGGGCTTTGGCTTTGATTCTAACTGTTTCATTAATTTAAGCACATCATTTGTTACATCAGCTCTGGGTGCTACAAAAACAACCCCTTCGTTCAATATAATGTCAAACGCCTTATCTTCCGCGTATGTCTTGATAATGCCAGAAACAACCGTCCTGAACTTACCCATTTCCTCATTCTGCGCCTGCTTCAGCTCATTACTAAAAGAGGTCTCCTTTTTACGCATGTCAATCAGCATATCACTGAAAATTTTCTTGGCTCCCTGTAGCTTGCTCTCTGTCATCATTAACTCATTGGCCTTGATTTCCTTACCCTTTGCCTTAATGCTTTCACCCAGCTTTTCAAGCTCTTCCTGCTTCGCACCAAATTTCTTCTCTATTTTTTGCTGAATACCTTCTATTTTGTCGTATTCATTAAACAACAATGCCACATTAACAAAACCTATCTTCTCTGCATAGCTTGCCACAGGCAGTGTTAACGCCGCTGCAAGTGCAAATAAAGTTATTATTTTTTTCATTACCAAATCTCCTAAAAAAATTGACCAATACTAAATTGAAATGCCTGTATTCTATCGCCGGGCTGTTCATTAAGCGGTCGCGCAAAGCTAAACTTTAATGGCCCCACCGGCGCTAACCAGACAAATGAAATACCCACCGAGCTTCTTAGCTGACTGGCATCAAAACCACCTGTTCCTGTCAAAGGTGCTCCTGATCCGGGCAGAAACTCCCCTCCATCCTGAGCAAGCTCATTACTCAGAAACACATTGCCGATATCATAAAACAGGCTTAAACGCACGGAACTGGGGGATTTTTCCATAAACGGGACAGGAAAAATCAGCTCCACACTGGCAACCGTGCGTATATCACCACCAATCGGGTTACTGAGCCCGCCATTGGTCGCAACAGGCCGTGGGCCCAGGGAGTTGGAATCATACCCCCGCACTGTTCTTAAACCACCGGCAAAGAAACGCTTGTAAAATGGATAGAGTTGAGTATTCCCATAAGCATCACCATAGGCCAGATCTGTCCTTATCAGTGATGTTAGACTGTCTCCCAGCGGAAAATAAAATTTATTCCGATATGTGAGCTTATAATACTCCAGATCACTACCCGGTGATGTTAAGTCCAGTATAACAGACTGACTGCTACCACTGGTGGCAAAAACCGTCCGATTTCGAGTGTCGTGGGTAAAACTTGCCAGCATTGTAACAGAATCGACTTCTCCACTCCTGTTCTCGTTAAGAAACTGAGTAACATCCTCTATAACCGCAGTTGTGCCCGGTATGATCTCTGTGCGATCAAACCCTGCACCCACTCTTATCCGATTAAACTCTGACAACGGAATACCATAAAACAGATTCACGGTTGCGGTATTTTGCAAATAATTGACAATATTCAAATTGGCTGTATTTCGCTTACGAAATGAAAAAGCTATTGTCCGGCTAATACCATCTACCGTGTAATACGGGTCGGTGAATGAGGCGTTATAAATTGTATTCGCCTGGTCATTATTAAAGTTAAGTGAGAGCTTTTCGCCGCCGCCATTCAGGTTATCCATGGTTATTCCCAGGTTAAATACAAGACCCTGGTTCTGAGAAAATCCAGCACCAATATTAAAGCTACCGGAAAGGCGCTCTTTAATACTGATATTAACATCGATAAGATCCTGAGTTCCGGGTACAGGGTCTTTATCCACCACCACTTCTTCTACATAGGGAAGGCGTTGTAAGCGTATTTTTGAACGCTGCAATTTACTATTAGACAGCTCACCACCTTCCATCAAACGCATTTCGCGGCGTAGCACTGAATCGTTTGTTTTGTAGTTTCCAATAAAGTTTATTCGCCGTACATATACTTTTTTACCTGGCTCAATAAAATAGGTCAAATTAACTTCCAGATGCTCATCATCCAGCTCTGGCATAACCTTAACATTTGCAAAAGCATAGCCTTCATTGCCCAGCCTGCGTTTGAGCAGGTCTTTACTGTCTACCATCTGGCTGCGTGAAAAAACATCGCCTTTGCCAAGTGAAATAAGGCTTCTTAGCTCTTTTTCTTCCAGCTTCAGATCACCTGCCAGCTTTATGTTGTTAACCCTGTATTTTTCACCTTCGGTGACATTCATTGTTATGTAAATATCTTTTTTATCCGGGGTAATACTCACCTGTGTTGAATCAACAGCAAACTTTATATAGCCTCGATCCTGGTAGTATGACTTTATCGTTTCTTCATCGGCCGCCAGTTTGGGTTTGGCATAATCATCTATACTGGAAAAAAAGTCCCATGTTCCGGGCACCCCGAGCTGCAACTCAGACAATAATAGCTCGTTATCAAATATGGTATTACCAACAATATTAACCTGCTTTATTTTAGCAACGCCACCTTCAGATATTTCAATATTAATATCAACCCTGTTCCGCTCCAGCTCCTTCACCTCTGTTTTAATGCGCACGGCATATTTGCCACGGCTAAAATAGGCCTGCTGTTTTAAGCCCTGCTCAATTTTATCAAGCGCAGATGGATTAAAGACCCGGCCTTTCACAATTCCGATATCCGAGAGTATTTCTTTTAACTGTTCATCTTCTATATCTTTATTACCCGACCAGGTTATTTCTGAAATAGCCGGGCGTTCAAGCACATCAACAACCAGCACATTGCCGTCTTTTAACAACTTTACATCTTTAAAAAAGCCGGTTTTGTACAGTTCCTGAATAACATAGGTAGACTGACTCGCGTCAAACTGATCCCCCACCTTTAAAGGCAGGTAATTTAGCAGCGTGCCACTCGGTATACGCTCAAGCCCCTCCATTCGAATGTCATCAATCACGAAATTTTCACTGGCGTGCAATGTCTGTTGAGCAAAAAGAAATATAGATAAAGCCAGTAACCTGCGCACAATCCCGCCAATTCCCAATAGAGTAAATCGATATATAAACATATTAATTTATTAAACGCTGGATATCATTAAAGATTGCCAGACTCATTAACATAAACAACAGAGCCATACCCAGCATCTGCCCCATTTCTTCAAACTTCTGAGACACCGGCGAGCCTTTGACGAATTCAATAATGTAGTACGCTAAATGCCCGCCATCTAACATGGGTACAGGCAACAGGTTCAATACACCCAGGCTAATTGAGATCATTGCCAGAAATTTTATATAAGTGAGAAAGCCAATGCTGGCGGTTACACCCGCATATTTCGCAATGGTAATCGGACCCGATATATTTTCCAGTGAAGCCTGACCTGTAATCATTTTACCCAGCACCCTGAGCGTTAATACTGAAAAGCCCCAGGTTTCCTCGACCCCCCGCACTAACGCACCTGGCAGGCTATACTCAACTTTAACCCTGTTCTGGTTAATCAGCTCTTCAGGAAACAGCGGAGAGCCCCCCATAAACCCTACCAGCCTGTCATTGAACTTTTTTTCCTCCGGCGTCAGTGTGAGTGTTTTCTGTTCACCATTTCGGCTAATTAAAAATGCCAGCGGCTTACCTGCACTTGCCTGAACAATTTCAACCAGCTCAGCCCAGTCTGATATGGGCTGTTGATTAATGGCCACAACCAGATCATTTTTCTGCAATCCGGATGCAGCCGCCGCTGAATCTTCTGTAATAAGATTGATTCTGGCAGGTATAACAGGCCGCCAGAAGTCAAAGCCCAGAAGCTGAAGGACATCTGTTTTTTCATTAAGAATACGGCGTTCACCAAATGCGATTACCCGCTCAAGTTCGTGTAAATCATCCGTTTTCACCCTGATCCGTACATTGCCTCCATCGATACCATGATCGATTAACGCTATACGAAATTCCTGCCATGTCTTAACGTCTGTGTCCTCAACACTGAGAATTTCATCGCGCTGCTGGAACCCCGCCTGTGCCGCGATAGACTCAATCGGCGGCGTCGCAACAAGGGGTTTTATGGCAATTTCGCCATTTACAAAAAAAATAAAGTAAAAGAATATTGCCAGTATAAAATTAAAGACAGGGCCGGCCGCAACAATCGCAAAACGCGTCGCTATACTCTGATTATTAAAGGCACGGTGTTTGAGCGCATCATCAACCGGCCCTTCTCTTTCATCCAGCATCTTCACATAGCCACCCAGTGGAATGGCTGCGACTACAAACTCGATAAGATCATCGCCTCTTTGCTTTTTCCATATTAGCAGCGGCTTACCAAAGCCAATGGAAAAACGCAGCACCTTCACTTTTAAAAGACGCGCTACCCAGTAATGGCCAAACTCATGAAAAGCGACCAGAACGCCGATGGCGATAATAAAAAACAACACATTATGTAGAAAGCCTGCTGAGTTCATCGTGAAAACTCCAGTCGATTAGCCCACTCTATGGCCTGTTCGCGTGCCTGTGAATCTGCCTGCAATATGACTTGCAAATTATCCGCATTAACACGGCTCACACTTTCCAGTGTTTTATAGATAACTTTAAAAATATTGGTAAAACTCAGTTGTTTGCCTAAAAATGCATCCACTGCAATTTCATTGGCAGCATTTAAGATGGTCGTCGCTGTTCCACCCTGTTTTAGTGATTCAAATGCCAGCCCCAGACAGGGAAAGCGTTCATAATCAGGTTTTTCAAACTCCAGCTTTGCGACCTCAAATATATTCAATGGTTCAACTCCTGAGATAATTCTTTCTGGCCAGGCCATGGCATGGGCAATAGGGGTGCGCATATCGGGGTTTCCCATTTGCGCCAATACAGAGCCATCGGTATAACTGACCATTGAGTGTATAATACTCTGCGGATGTATGACCACTTCCACCATATCAGCGTGGCAATCAAATAACCAGCAGGCTTCTATCACTTCCAGGCCTTTATTCATCATGGTGGCAGAATCTACGGATATTTTTCGCCCCATCACCCAGTTGGGGTGCGCAATCGCCTGCTCAGGTGTAATATCATGTAGTGTATTAATATCCCGCTCCCTGAAAGGCCCACCACTGGCAGTGAGCAATATTTTACTAACCCCTGCCTGAGTAAGGCCTTCTCTATAATGCTCTGGCATGCACTGAAATATAGCATTATGTTCGGAATCTATTGGCAACAACTCCGCATTATACTGCCGGACTTCTTTAAGAAACAGATCCCCTGACATGACCAGGGCTTCCTTGTTTGCCAGCAATATACGTTTACCCGCACGGGCGGCTGCCAACGCGGGCAACAGGCCGGCCGCACCCACTATCGCAGCCATTACCTGATCTACATGCGCTAGCTGTACAACGTGCTCAAGTGATTCGATACCGCACAACACCTGTACTGCAACACCCTCACGAACCAGCTTTTCTTCCAGACGCTGTGCTGCATCGGCATCAACCAGTACAGCATATTCTGGCCTGAATTCAATGCATTGGTGATAAAGCTTATCATCTGACTGGTTTGCAGTGAGCGCAACAACGCTGTATTTATCCGGGTAGCGAGAGATAACATCCAGCGTATTAACGCCTATCGTACCCGTTGAACCCAATACAACAACACCCTGAACAGACATCAAAAAATCACCGCACTCAGCAATAGAGCGATAAAGGGGGTTGAGGAGATGATACTATCGATGCGATCAAGTATGCCACCATGGCCTGGCAGGATATGCCCTGTGTCTTTTAAATTCTTTTCACGCTTTAAAAGGCTCACAAACAGATCCCCTGCCACAGATACAAAGGTGCTTAGAACGGTGATAATAATCAGCATTGCCATCTGAATTGCCTGCAGCTCAAAATAAAAACCTGCCAGCACACTGTAGATCGCGGTTACAAATACACCGCCATAGAGACCTTCTCTAGTTTTACCGGGGCTAATTGAGGGTGCGAGTTTAGTTTTACCAAATCGCTTGCCTGAAAAATAAGCACCTATATCTGCGAATGACACAATACTCAAACAATAAAACAGCCAGACATTACCCTGCGGTTGTTCACGAATCAACATTAAAGCTAATACAGGGGGAATCAGAAAAACAAAGCCCAGGGAAAACTTAAGCTTCGAAAACTGCTGATTAGCGGGCTGCGGCCCTTTGTTAAACATGTGAAAAATTGCCACCATCCAGACCAGTACCGTGAGCAGCAAAACAGCAGGTAAGCACTCTGGATAATGCGCTATCGCCTGTTGCGATATGACCATCAACGCCGTAATAGCCATTGCATATAGAGCACGCAGTACCTTACTGGTTATTCCACTCAGTGCAGCCCACTCCCAGCCTGCGATGCACATCACCAGCAATAGTGCATAAAAAATGACATTGGCTGGCTGAGTAAAAATCCCCCAGATAATGAATGCCGCAAGGGGCAATGCCGTAAGTACTCGTTGTTTTAACATTTAATTAACCGTGCTATGAGTGAGATGCAACATTGGAAGTATCAACCTGTTCACCTGTTTTACCAAATCGCCTCTGGCGCAGGGCAAACCAGTTTAGAGCCGTTAAAAACGCTTCAGAGTTAAAGTCTGGCCATAATGCATCCGTAAAATACAGTTCGGTATAAGCGATCTGCCAGATAAGAAAGTTACTGATCCGTTGTTCACCACCTGTGCGTATAAATAAATCCGGCGCAGGCAAATCGCTCAGGCATACATGCTGATCTACCATCTCTGCATTCACATCCTGTATCTGCAACACACCGGCCTGCACTTTCTCAACAATACTTTTACATGCCTGGGCAACATCCCATCGGCCACCATAATTAACCGCAATATTCAGCTGAAGCCCTGTATTTAACTGAGTAAGCTCTTCGGCCTGGTGAATTTTATCCTGTAGCTTTTCAGAAAAAGCACTGCATTCGCCAATAAAGCGCATACGTACATTCTGTTTATGTAGAGAACTCACTTCAGATTGAAGCGTAGAGATAAACAGCGACATCAGGCTGCTCACTTCCTGCTCCGGGCGCTGCCAGTTTTCACTGCTAAATGCAAACAGTGTTAGCGCACGTATTTCTGCTTTAACACACTCTTCAACAATATTACGTGTTGATTTAACACCCGCATGATGCCCTGCCGTTCTTGGCAGCATGCGTTTTTTCGCCCAGCGGCCATTGCCATCCATCACAACTACAATATGCTCTGGATATGTTAATTTACCCGCTGAATTCATTTCATCTTTATTTATCAAAGTAGCTGCCGTCAATTTGTAACTATTCAGCACAGACCTGCCGCCACTCGAATTTTCAGGCAGTTGGCAACAGGATGTGTACTTTATATTTCCATCATTTCCTTTTCTTTTGCATCCAGCAATACATCTATTTCAGCAACATATTTATCTGTTAGCTTTTGTATAGCCTCTTCAGCATTGCGTGATTCATCTTCTGAAACTTCCTTTTCTTTTAATAAATCCTTGAAATCACTATTCGCATCACGCCGGATGTTTCTAACGGATATTTTACCCGATTCGCCTTCGGCCTTTACTACACGCACAAGATCTCGCCTGCGCTCTTCAGTTAACGCCGGCATAGGCACACGAATAACCGTCCCGGCTGTTAGCGGGTTTAAGCCCAGATCAGCAGACATAATGGCTTTTTCAATCGCTTTCACCATCGGTTTTTCCCAGGGCGTTACCGCCAGCGTTCTCGAATCTTCCGCTACAACATTAGCCACCTGCTTAATCGGTGTCATGCTGCCATAATAATCGACCATTACCTGATCCAGCAAACTGGGATGTGCTCGACCCGTACGAATTTTTGTGAGCTCTGTTCTCAGAGACTCAACACTTTTGACCATGCGTGTTTGCGCATCCTGAGTTATCTCATCAATCATCTATTATCTCTCCAACACTATTGCTTACCTGTTTTTATTAACAGCAGCACCCTCTATTCAGGCACTACCGACGTACCGATGCTTTTATCCAGAATAGTGCGCACCAGATCCCCTGGCTCATTCAAATTAAAAATTCGCAGTGGCATATTCTGTTCTTTACATAACACGATTGCTGTCGCATCCATCACCGCCAGATTTTTAATTAACACTTCATTATAAGTTAACGAATCATAGCGTATGGCATCCGGGTTTTTCATCGGGTCCGAGTCGTACACACCATCAACTTTGGTTGCTTTGAGCAAAACATCTGCTTCTATTTCAATGGCGCGTAAGCTACCGGCACTGTCCGTTGTAAAAAAAGGGTTGCCCGTGCCGGCACCAAAAATAACCACTCGACCTTTTTCCAGGTGACGTATGGCTCGACGACGCACATAATCCTCACATACCTGATGAATACTCAACGCTGACATAACTCGACAGGCAGGGCCCAATTTTTCTATCGCATCCTGCAAGGCAAGGCAATTCATAACGGTGGCAAGCATCCCCATATGATCACCGGTTACCCGATCCATACCTGAATCAGCCAGGCCTTTTCCCCTGAATATATTTCCAGCACCAATAACAATGCCGAGCTCTACGCCAAGGCCAATAATTTGCTTTATTTCTCCGGCCACACGCTCAATCATATCAGGATCAATACCCGACTCCTGTGAACCCATTAAAGCTTCACCACTTAACTTTAATAACACACGTTTGTATACTGGTTTAGATTCACTCATTGCTTTTAAATCGCTCTTTAAGTTCTGGTTATTTTGTTATAAACATCATTTCCTGCGAGTTCCGTTACTGGCTCCTCCTGCATACACCTGCCCATACTGGCAAAGTAATGTTCGTCCTGAACGCACCGCTAAAACTGCTCCTGCTCTGCTTTGATTTTACGCAGATACCGGCTACTTCGATTAATCAAAATAGCCAGCGCAATAGTTCAATACACAGCCCACCTTTCCCTGAACATACCATTAAAAATTGCTCCTGCCCGCTTTTAATATCACTGGGTAAAATACCGTTCATCCCTGAACATAAAAAACCGGAAAACTAATTCCGGTCATTTATATCTTTTAATACTAACTATTCCACCCCCCCCATACCCATAAAGGGGAACCGGACAATTACAGATTAGCTGGCGTTAATCTGCGCCATAACTTCATCCGCAAAGTTTTCCTGCTTCTTCTCAATACCTTCACCCACTTCAAAACGATTGAAGCTTTTCACCATTGCACCTTTCGATTTCAACAGCTTCTCAACAGTCTGATCCGGGTCTTTAACAAATGGCTGACCAAGCAATGTGACCTCTGCAAGATACTTGCGAATACGACCCACAATCATCTTCTCGATTATATCATCCGGCTTGCCACTTTCTTTAGCCTGTGCAATGAAAATATCTTTTTCTTTAGCAAGCAAATCTTCTGGCACCTCTGCCTCACTCACACATACCGGGTTGCTGGCGGCAATGTGCATGGCAATATCCCGAGTAAGCACCTGATCATCTTTATCCATCTCTACCAGCACGCCCATACGAACACCATGTGAGTATGAACCAAATGCGCCATCGGTAGATTTGCGCTCAAAACGACGCAGCTGAATATTCTCACCAATTTTAGCCACCATCTCCTGGCGAACAGTTTCAATGCTCGAACCACCATCTTCCAGTGGCAATTCAGTCAGTGCCGCGACATCTACAGGTGAATCTTTTAATATGCGTTGTGCCACTGCACCTGTAAACGCTTTAAACTCATCACCACCTGAAACAAAATCTGTTTCACAGTTGATTTCAATAATCGCAGCTTCCTTAAGGTCATCACTCAGGGCAATAACAACCAGGCCTTCAGCAGCAGTACGGCCGGCTTTTTTATCTGCTTTGGCCAGACCTGATTTGCGCATATCAGCAATGGCTTTTTCCATATCGCCATCAACAGCCTGTAGCGCTTTTTTACATTCCATCATGCCTGAGCCAGTGCGCTCACGCAGTTCCTTAACCATGGCAGCAGTAATCTGCATAGTATTCACCTCAATAAATAGTATTCAACAATCGCACATTAAACCCGGATGCAATGCACCCGAGCCCAGGCAGATTACTTTTCTTCAGCTGGCGCTGTTTTTTCAGCCACTGCTTCGTCTTCAGCCTTTGGTGCTTCTTTCTTTTTAGGCGCGGCTTTCTTTTGGCCCGCTTCCTGCTCTTCTGCTGCACCAATGTTTAATGAAGCGGCTTTACCTTCAATAATGGAATCGGCTACCGCTTCGATATAAAGCTTGATAGAACGAATCGCATCATCATTACCAGGCACAACGTAATCCACCTCATCAGGCGAGTTATTGGTATCAACCACTCCAATAACAGGTATACCCAGCACTTTTGCTTCATGCACAGCAATGTTTTCATTGCCTGTATCAATAACAAAAACAGCATCAGGCAAGCCACTCATGTCCTTTATACCGCCCAGGGTTTTTTCCAGTTTGTCCATTTCCCGGGTCAGAGTTAATGCTTCTTTTTTGATCATACGATCAAAAGAACCATCTGCTGACATGCTTTCCAGCTCTTTCAGGCGACGAATTGACTGACGTACGGTGTTGAAATTGGTCAGCATACCCCCTAACCAGCGGTGATTAACGAAGGGCATGCCACAACGACGTGCTTCTTCACTTATTGCACTGCGAGCGGCTCGCTTGGTGCCTACAAAAAGTATTTTGCCATTTTTAGACGCTATTTTGCTAATCGCATTCAGCGCTTCGTTGAATAACGGCAGGGTCTTTTCAAGATTGATGATATGTATCTTGTTACGGTCTCCAAAGATGTACTCTGCCATCCGAGGGTTCCAGAAACGTGTCTGATGTCCGAAATGAACACCAGCTTCTAGCATTTGACGCATGGTCACTTTAGCCATAATAAACTCCAGTAAGGGTTAGGCCTCCACATACTCCCTGTAACAACCCTGGAGCGATTTCTCACTGCCTGAGCACCCAGTTACACGGTAACAATATGTGTGCGTATTTAATAAAATAGTTTGTGCTACTCCCCGTTACTTCTCAATACTTGTAGAGTAGCGCGCGCTTTATACCATACCCGGCTGTTTTACACAATAAAAACAACATCCCCTGCATCGTCAAATGGTGCGGCATGATCACTGGAAATCTTGTAAAATAGATAGTTTTCAGGCCTAATCACGCCTGAGCACTGAATAAACCCGCTGAACCCGTATTCTCACTCTGTTGCAGGATACAGGCTCGGGTTATTTCCATCTGAAAAACAGCTAAACAACCTGGAACCATACCCTGGATGAGCATACTCATAAAAACCGAGGACGAAATTAAAAAAATGCGCATTGCAGGCCGTCTGGCCGCACAGGTGCTGGAAATGATCGAACCTTACGTAAAGCCCGGTGTAACCACTAACACCCTCGACCAGATATGTCATGACTATATTGTGAATGAACAAAAAGCCATTCCAGCCCCTTTAAATTACCATGGCTTTCCCAAATCTATCTGCACCTCTCTCAATTTTCAGATCTGCCACGGCATCCCCAGTGAGAAAAAACTGAAGAAAGGCGATATTATTAATATAGACATTACCGTCATCAAGGATGAATACCATGGCGATACCAGCAAAATGTTTTATGTTGGCGAGCCAACGATTAAAGGCCGACGTGTCTCTGAGGTATCTCGGGAATGCATGGTTGAAGCGATAAAATTAGTCAAACCAGGCACAACACTGGGCGATATTGGTGCAATTATTCAAAATTACGCTGAGCCCCGTGGATTTTCTGTGGTGCGAGAATACTGTGGCCACGGTATCGGCAAAGGTTTTCATGAAGACCCACAGGTTATGCATTACGGCAGGGAAGGCACCGGAATCAGCCTTCAGGAAGGCATGATTTTTACCATTGAGCCCATGATCAATGTGGGTAAACGACAGGTCAGGGTACTTAAAGACAACTGGACGGTTGTGAGCAAGGATCACAGCCTGTCTGCCCAGTGGGAGCACACGATACTGGTAACACCTGATGGCTACGAGGTGCTCACACTACGTCAGGGTGAGACCATAACCTGACGCAGAATCTGGCTACAGACATTCGCCTGCCCCTGCATGCTGCCTGGAATCTGTCAATATCATAAACCTAAAATCATCAGTTGAACGCCTCAAAGTGTGCTTCTGAGAGCTTGTTTGGCGTAGTCAAAAAGGGAGTGAATGGCCCAGTCCTTCGCGAGTTT
>VAOX01041452.1_pt1 | contig 17773 bp, 18 predicted proteins | sample 3393891 | NCBI WGS metagenome assembly VAOX01 (sample SAMN08290429, study PRJNA428436) | hydrothermal vent metagenome | isolation source: Deep-sea hydrothermal vent chimney | place: Indian Ocean: Southwest Indian Ridge | depth 2822 m m | reverse complement strand
ATAGTTACAGGGGTCGGACCTGCGTAATCCACTGATTATACGAATTAAAATTAATTCGCTAGTGTCCTGTCTACCATCAAGATTGATATTTCCTTTTATTTTTACCTGATAGCTATTTCTAATTTGTAAGATGAGCTCAATATCAGTCCCATCACTACTATATTTCTTTGTATGAGTCTCGCTTAAACAATAATAATAGTCTTTGTCAGTAGCGTCGATTCTTTATACAATACGTCATTACATTCCGAGCAGTTAACCTTATGAATTCCAGTCAAAAATTTGATGTCATTATTGTCGGCGGCGGCCATGCAGGCACTGAAGCAGCCTTAGCCTCTGCGCGTATGGGGCAAAATACCCTATTATTGACCCACAATATCGACACTTTGGGGCAAATGAGCTGTAACCCTGCTATTGGTGGTATCGGCAAAGGCCACTTGGTTAAAGAGCTGGATGCCATGGGCGGCTGGATGGCGCAGGCCGCTGACCTTGGTGGAATTCAATTTCGAATTTTAAATTCAAGCAAAGGCCCGGCAGTGCGCGCCACTCGTGCCCAAGCTGATCGTAATCTTTATCGGCAAGCAGTGCGTGATAAGCTTGAGCACCAGCCTAATCTTTCGATATTTCAACAAGCAGTTGATGACTTGATCGTAGAAAATGACAGGGTGACGGGTGTCATGACTCAAATGGGTCTGAGTTTCCATGCACCTGCGGTTGTCTTGACCGTGGGAACATTTCTTGGTGGACAAATCCATATAGGTCTGTCCAATTATGAAGGTGGGCGCGCTGGCGACCCGCCTGCGAATGCATTATCCAAGCGATTACGTGATTTGCCTTTTAGGGTGGACCGATTAAAAACGGGTACTCCGCCGCGCATTGATGGTAAAACTGTAAATTTTAGTGTTATGCAAGTTCAGCATGGCGATACTCCAGTGCCTGTATTTTCTAGTTTGGGCTCAATTGACCAGCACCCACGCCAGGTACCTTGCCACATTACGCATACTAATGAGACCACGCACGAGATAATACAGGGAGGCCTGGACCGGTCGCCCATATATTCAGGGGTGATTGAAGGAGTTGGACCACGTTATTGTCCTTCAATTGAAGACAAAATTATTCGCTTTAGTGATAAAAATTCACATCAAATTTTTGTCGAGCCAGAAGGGTTGCATACTACAGAGTTATACCCCAATGGAATCTCAACCAGCTTGCCTTTCGATGTTCAGTATAAATTTGTTCGCTCAATATCAGGGTTTGAAAACGCTCATATTACGCGTCCTGGTTATGCCATTGAGTATGATTATTTTGACCCTCGTGACCTCAAGATGTCGCTTGAAACCAAATTTATCAAAGGTTTGTTTTTTGCCGGGCAAATTAATGGAACGACTGGCTATGAAGAGGCCGCTTCACAAGGCATGATTGCTGGAATGAATGCGGCCTTGTTAACGCAAGAAAAACAATCCTGGTGTCCTCGTCGAGACCAGGCTTATATCGGTGTAATGATTGATGATCTGATTACCAGGGGAACCCAAGAGCCGTATCGTATGTTTACCAGTCGCGCCGAGTATCGTTTAAATCTGCGTGAAGACAACGCTGACTTGCGATTGACTGAAATCGGGCGTTCACTAGGAATGGTTGATGATAATCGCTGGCAGCAATTCAGTGATTATCAAGAAAGCGTTGAGCGTGAACAAAATCGATTACGTGATACCTGGGTCCAGCCGAGTAATACCGATTCTGAATTGGTGACATCGCTTATCGGTAAGCCTTTGAGCCGTGAATCATCTCTTCTTGATCTGCTTAAGCGTCCAAACTTAAGTTATCAAACTATGGCTAAAATTGCTAATTTAGGAGAGCCATTGACGGCACCAAGAGCAATTCAGCAAATTGAAATCCAGGCGCGGTATAGTGGTTATATTGATCGACAAACACTTGAAATTGAGCGTCAGTTAAGGCATGAACAAAAATGCTTACCTGAAGATATAGATTATTCGCAAGTTTCAGGGTTGTCTACTGAGGCGACACAAAAGCTGGGTAGTCAAAGACCAGAAACTATTGGTCAGGCTTCCAGGATTTCTGGGATTACACCTTCCACTATATCTTTGCTGTTAGTTTATTTGAAAAAACGTTCAGCGCTTACTGTGTCTCAAAACACGACAGAGCAGGCACAAAAGTAATGATATGTTGCTATGATAGGTTAATGGCAGGAGTGGTGTAACTTGTTAAGCACAGGCTATCATTCGAGTGTATATTCTACGCAAATAAGCACTTGCAAAAATTTACTCTTTCTGTGAACCTTCTGAGTTCTCAAGGTTCCAATCAGAGCAAGTTCGTTATTTGTTGAGCCGCTTAAAGTATAACTAAAATCAGGAGGACGTATTCATGCGTTTTATAGCTTTACTATTCTCATTTATGTTTGTTTCATCAGTCATTGCCTCTGACAATGGGCTTATTACCATAAAAAGTAAAAACTCGGCTGATCAGACCATCGATAAACTCGAAAAAGTATTACGTAAAAAAGGGATCACTATTTTTGCGAGAATCAGTCACAGCAAAGGTGCGAAGGGTGTCAATATTCCATTGCGTAAAACTGAGTTACTAATATTTGGAAACCCAAAAATGGGAAGCCATTTTTTTACCAGCAATCAGACCGCTGGAATTGACTTACCGTTAAAGGCCTTAGCCTGGAAAGATGCTAAAGGACAGGTTTGGTTAACGTATAATGATCCCGCTTATATTGCAAAACGTCATGGAATCAAGGACCGATCAAAAATTGTAATGAAAATGACTGGAGCGTTAAAAAAATTCACAGGTATAGCGACGCAATAACTATTTTCGAATCCCTTTAGTTTGCAGATGGAGCACGCAAAAAATGACACTGGATCAACAGTTGGGCGATGGACTTAACGCACTTGATATTAATATCGAGCTAGGTATACAAGAAATATTGGTGGACTATCTGCAGTTGTTGGCCAAATGGAATAGGGCCTACAATTTGACCGCAGTCAGAGATCCAAAACAGATGGTTACGCGTCATATTCTTGATTCACTTTCAATTGTTCAATATGTTAAAGGTGATTATATACTGGATATTGGTTCTGGTGCGGGTTTGCCGGGTATTCCGCTAGCGTTATGTCTTCCCGATTTTGATTTCACCTTACTCGACAGTAATGGTAAAAAAACACGGTTTATGACGCAAGCTATCAAGGATCTTGGTATTGATAATGTTACAGTGGTCAAAGCGCGTGTGGAAGAATTTGAGCCAGAAGTGTTATTTGATACTGTTGCTGCAAGAGCATTTTCGTCTATTGCTAATCTGGTGAGAGAATCTGTACACCTCTGCAAGCCCCAGGGACAAATTTTAGCAATGAAAGGGACTTATCCCGTTGCTGAGCTTGATGAATTGCCAGGGTCAAATGAAATGGTAGAAGTGTTGCGCCTGGACGTTCCAGGAGTAACAGCAGAGCGCCATTTAGCAATAGTCCAGTGCGCAATGATCCCTTCTGATATATCGTTAAACATTAATCACTAGCCAACCACATCACTCAAGAAAGCTGAGCGCTCTGCTTCGACAGGAATATAGTTTGATAGGTTACGGTATAAATCACCGTGGCTATGAGATTTATGTGCTTCCTTGATAACCAGTGCTTTAGCAATAGGGCCCACGAAATAAGCGAGCTTTTTCTCAATATCAGTGAGAACGTTGTTATCAAATAAGTTTTCAGGGTTTGTCTGGTTTCCTTTGGTTTCTTCACTGCTGGCAGTCACTATGTCGGGAATTGATCCTTCACATAATTCAGTCACTTCTGAGACAAAAGATTTTTGTTCATCAACATCAGGAATATCGTTTGATAATGCTTCTATAAGTCGTTGAATGGAGCGACACTTGCGTGAGTGTTTGATTACCAAAACTTTGGCAAAGGGTCCTATATATTGAGCCAGATTCATTTCGAGTTTTTTTAATATATCTGGGTTCCAGTTTATTGATGGTGGAGAATCTGATGTTGTACTAACATTTTTCGATGTGTTTTTAGCTGTATTTGCAGAGGATTTACGAGCATCAATTGCTTTCCCTAAAGAAGAGCTGCTACGATTTTTTACTTCTTCATTAGCGATCAGATAAGTTTTATAGGCTTTAAGAATTGCCGTCGAAAATTGCGCAGCGTTCTGGTAACGCTCTTTAGGGTCTTTCTGTAAAGACGTATAAATCACGCGAATAAATTCATCTGGAATAAACTCTTTTAACCACTCTGTCGTTAATTCAATGTCGTCGCGAAGTTGGTAGCCACGTGGTTTGTGATCATTATTTTTGGCGGTTTTGGCGCGAGATAATAGTTCAAATAATATTAAGCCTACCGAATATAAGTCAGAACGGTTATCAAGCGGTTCCGTATTTAATTGTTCGGGTGACATATAGTTTGGCGTGCCAATCATGGCACTGGATTCGGTCAGCTTTTCAGCTGAATCGTCTTCGATACGCGCTATGCCAAAATCAGTAATTTTAATTTGTTTGCGTTTGAGCAAAATAATATTGGCTGGTTTAATGTCTCGGTGTATTACCTGTTTCGAATGTGCAAACTTCAATCCAGCTAATATCTGCTGTGTAATAACGACTACATCCTGGATTTTAAAACGGATAAAATCCTTAAGGAATTTTTTGAGCTCCTCTCCCTGCACATATTCCATTGCAATATAAGGGATCTCATTATCTTCTGAGAACTCATAAATGGTGAGTATATTCGAGTGTGCGCAACGTGCCGCAGCTCTGGCTTCCTGCTGGAACCGAAGTGATAGTTCGCGCTTTTTTTCACTTTGCAGTAACTCAGGCAGCAAGGTTTTGATAGCTACCATGCGATCAATAGAGGGGTCATGTGCTTTGTAGACAATGCCTACAGCACCACGACCGATCTCTTTTTCGATGCGATATTTTCCCAGTATATCGTCTTTTTTTAAAATTCCATCATTCATTTCAGGTTATCCCCCCATTATCCGGCAATCACATCTTAGTGAAGTTGCCGGTAGTTTCTTCAAGCATATCCATTGCATTGCTTAAACTACGACGCATTCGATTAAATGACTTGGCTAAAGATGCAACCTCATCTTTGCCGTGTATATTAAAATCAGTGGCACTGTTAGAACCAAGACTAATGTCGTTAGCAAGCCGAGACATCCGTTTAATGCGTGTGACTACTATAATATTCAAAAATATGTTTAAGACAATAGCAAGTACTAAGAAAATAGCGATTAATAAAAGCATAAAGTACGCAAACGCTGTCCTCATTCGTTCGAGTGGTTCCTTCATAGAAATTGACACAATCTGTGTGCCGACAATTTCGTTCAATTTCCAGCCAAAGCCACCCTTGCCAGGATATTTTGCTACCATAGTCGCAGGCGCTGCAGCAGGAGTGCTATGGCAGACCAAGCAATCCTGTTCTTTAATTCTAATAGGACGACTGAGATATAGCGCTTGTCCTCGTACCGTATCACGTACCCCCCAATATTCCTTTGCTTTTGGGTTGTCTCTAAAGTAATTAATGATGTCCCTTTCCCAATCTAACGCCCTATTTTTGGGGTTTGTTGGATTAATAGTAGCCTCTCTATAACTATAGTTGGGATATTTCTCTTTCAAACGGTCTATTGTTTTTGAAACGGCATATGCCGGCACTGCTTGTTCTAAAAAACTCCGGTTTTGCTGGCGCGCGAGGAGAGGCCTTATTTCGGTTGCGTTATAACCACGCACTGCGATAGCGCTTGTTATCATTACCCCGGCGTTATGTAGCACTTCCTCCTTCGCGTTCTTATATAAAATATAATTAGCCACGAAGCCGGCTATAGTTACGCCAATGATAAAGGTGAAAAATAATAACAAATTAAACTTAAGGCGTAAGCCCATAACGTCCTCCAAAAAATATATATGCTTGATCCGATTCCATTCTATTTATCTGGCCACTTTGCACTTAAGAAATTTTCGGTATGCATTAGTAAAGCCGTCGAGCTTTACATTAACAGTGTGAGTTTTTGTTTTTGGCCAAGAAGGCCAAAACCCTAAAGTAACACTAATTGATTTGGCGTTAATGACATGCATAACGTGCTTTATTGTAAAGTTAGCGAGTACTATATTTGTTTTCTTGTTAGTATCGTAAAGAGAAAACTTTCTTGTACGTTCCGCGGTATTGATAGCAACTCCGGTATTTTTATAACTGGTATCAATATTAGCATTCGTCGCTATAAGTAAATGTAAACGGCTAAATACAAATTTTATTTTAATTTTTGATACACCATCAAATATGGTTTGAGTACTGCTAGTAAGCTGACACTCTTTTACGCCGGTGATCAGGTGTTTCCCTATAACGGTGAACCACTGTGGTTTCTTTAGTTTTGTCCTGGCAGAGGACGCCTCTTCTTTTTTTGCATTACCGGATTGTGGCCGGTCAGATGTCTTTGCTTTGGTGACTTTTAATGTCGGTACGCCATTCCCGATTGCAAGTGCTGAGTAAGAGAATGCGAATAAAAGCAATACCCTCGCATATTTAAGTGATATGGGGAGACTTAATTTGCGTGACTGTGATGAGAGGCGGTATTTGCTTTGGTTTTTATATGCACTTGCCGAAAGTCCGGTTTGGCTTAATCTCATCATCCATCTATGTCCGTGTAATAATTTTTATATTCGCTTAGTTATACCAAAAAAAGAACTCTATGCCCAATAGACTGTTGTCCATTGTCCCTAAGTTTTGACAGGGAAATTGAAGACTTGGCTAAATTCCACGATAAACCCGCTCATTACTATTCTTTATTAGAATATTATAATGAGTGTTACAGGAGTTAAGTTTTACTCACTAATTTACCTAGAGGATTATATTATATTAGAGGGACAATTGTTGAGTATGTTGTCCGGTTTGCAAAGTTTTAATTAGCGGAAATGGTGATTTTGGAGTTAATTAGTGACTTATTGTGATCTGATAGCGACTTTTAGACTCTTTTGGATGGCATTCTTGACTGATATATAGACGACGATTAACATAACCTAGGCTGGTCTAAAAAATATGCACTTTAGTCTCTATCATTAGAGGGTAATTCGAATAAATAACTCAAAGCGTATAAAACATAGGCATTTACTATAGTATTACAGGGGAATAGCGACAAAGCTCAACTTTAATGCCTATAATACTAATGAGGATAATGACAAGGATCACATCTGAATTTTTCTTACTAATTAGTGACGGGATAATGAACGAATAGTTAAATAACGCAATGTTTATTATATTAATTGGTAAGTTAACAATAACGTTAAATAAGTTTCAGGTAATAATACAGGTATAGAGAATGAGTAGAATCATCGCAGTCACCAATCAGAAAGGTGGAGTGGGTAAAACGACAACTTCTGTTAATCTGTCTGCTTCCATGGCGGCCACCAAACGCCGGGTGTTATTGATTGATATGGATCCACAGGGCAATGCTACGATGGGTTGTGGTGTGAACAAGAACGAAGTCGATGCGTCCAGTTTTGATGTATTAATGGGAGATGTTACTGCCAGAGAGGCGATAGTTCGGCTGGAAGAAGCTGGATTTGATATTTTGCCTGGTAATGGCGACTTGACCGCAGCAGAAGTAGAGTTGCTTGATGGTGAGGATCGAGATACAAAATTACGTTCAGCACTGGAACCGATTCAGGATAGTTATGATTATATCCTGATTGATTGCCCGCCATCATTAAACATGTTAACGATTAATGCAATGGCTGCCGCACATGGTGTTATGATTCCGATGCAATGTGAATATTATGCCTTGGAAGGTTTAACCGCATTGCTTGATACCATTGATAAGATACGCATGGCTGTTAATCCAGATCTTGAAATTGATGGCCTGTTAAGAACTATGTTCGATCCTCGAAATAATCTTGCGACCCAGGTTTCTGCTCAGCTCACAGTTCATTTTGATGATAAGGTTTATCGTACCATTATACCGCGTAATGTCAGGTTAGCCGAAGCACCAAGTCATGGTATGCCGGTATTGCAATATGATCGCACGTCCAGAGGTGCGCTGTCTTATATTGCGTTGGCAGGAGAAATTTTGCGACGGGAAGCAAAAAAAGCAACAGAAATGGCAGCACCTGCTTAGGGTTGCCAAAATTACAGGGGTTAATTGGGTCATTGTTAGTTCAGGCATTTTTGCTCGAGTGTTTACTTGACCTATCGATTAATCGGGATTAAGAATCATACGTAGGAATAGGTAAATATGGCACGTAAACGTGGTTTGGGTCGTGGCTTAGATGCATTGCTTGGGGGCGGAGCATCTAAAAGAGCCAAACAAGAAGAAGATGCAGCAGAAGTGGCTGTAGAGACCAAACAAGCACCAAAACCTGCAGCGGCTGCTCCTCCCGCGGGTGACGGTGAAATGAGAACAATATCAGTTGAGCTGATTCAACGTGGTAAATATCAGCCACGAACTAATATGCATAAAGAAAGTCTTGAAGAGCTTGCGGATTCTATTCGTGAGCAGGGTGTAGTGCAGCCGATAGTTGTACGTCCTATTAGTAAAGATAAATATGAAATTATTGCTGGCGAGCGCCGCTGGCGAGCAAGCCAGATTGCGGGTTTACAAGAAGTGCCTTGCGTTGTCCGGATTGTAAATGATCGTGCTGCGATTGCGATGGCATTGATTGAGAATATTCAGCGTGAAGATCTTAATCCAATGGAAGAATCAAAATCCCTACAGCGTTTGATTGATGAATTTAAAATGACTCACCAGCAAGCGGCAGAGGCGGTGGGTCGTTCTCGTACAGGTGTGACAAATCTACTGCGCTTACAAGAACTCGATCCACGAGTTATTTCTTTAGTTGAAACAGGTAACCTTGAAATGGGGCATGCCCGTTGTCTGCTTGCTTTAAAAGGTGATATTCAAGCGCAAACTGCACAAGAAGTTTATAGTCGCGGCCTTTCTGTGCGTGATACGGAGCAGTTAGTTCGTAAGCAGCAGGATCCTAAGCCAGAAAAGGTTAGTACTAAGCCTGCTGAAATGGACCCGAATATTAAACGATTACAAGACACGCTATCAGCCAAGCTGGGTGCAGATGTGCAAATTCACCACACCCCTTCAGGCAAGGGGAAGTTGCAAATCAAATATAATAGCTCTGATGAGCTTGACGGTATTCTCGACCGCTTTAAGTAGATAAAAATAGGGAACACAGAAAAATAGGGGACAGACCACGTTTAATATTTACCATTAAGATCTTAACGGTAAATATTAAACGTGGTCTGTCCCCTATTTTTCTATTTTCTATGGTCTGTCGCTTATTTTATTTTGGTTAAAAAATAATCACATTGCAATCCCTTGCAGCATTCGCCTGCTTGTTTAAATTAATTAGGCGATTTTTCATTAATATTATTGACCCTGACTTCATGAATATTTATACTTCGCGCCGCGGACAGATTTTTATTTTTGGCCAAACCGCAGTCAGATTAGATAACACGCAAAAATAGCTCGATATCGTGCTGGGCAGCGTACATTTTTACCAGTGTAAGAACGATGAAGCTCGAGGCTAAATATGCAACGAAATATACGCAACCTATTGATATCCCAAGTGGTTATAGTGTTGTTCGTCGCTATAGTCTTTGCTGTTACGAAAGATGCGCGCTATATGGGCTCTGCCTTGTTCGGCGGCGGTATATTACTCGTTAATACCTTGTTGTTTATATTACGGTTAAAAAGAACAGGGGCTAAAACAGGACAAGATTTCGCGCTATCGATGTACGCAGGCGCAATGCAGAGGACAGTGATTACGATCATTGGTTTTGCAATTGGCATGGGGTTGTTGGCATTACCCCCAGTCCCACAGATTATTACATTTGCAGCAGGTTACTTTGGTTATATATATGCTGCAAAAGCCCAGACACCCTGACGGACCATTCCAGGGCTGGCGTTTATTCCAACATGGGTTGGTGTGAGCGGTTAGGCTGTAGATTGTTGTTTAATCTATAAATTGTGACAGAATTCTTACTTTAAAATTTGGGGCATTATAGTGGCAACCGGAGAATTAACCCAGTCCAAATATATCCAGCATCACATACAAAATTTACAAGTGGGAGACGGGTTTTGGACATTGAACCTCGACACCATAGTTTTTAGCTGGATCACATTTGGCTTTATAGCGTGGGCTGCATGGCGATTAAGAAAATCACTGACAGCTGGAGCGCCATCAGGTTTACAAAACTTTCTTGAATTGATTGTTGATTTCGTCGGCAATCAGGTCAAATCTATTTATCATGGTTCAAGTAAATTGGTTGCGCCTTTAGCGTTAACGATATTTATGTGGGTATTTCTTATGAATGCCCTGGATCTTATTCCTGCAGATCTTCTTCCTCAAGCAGGCAAGCTTGTTGGGCTGGATTATCTTAAAATAGTACCTACTACTGATTTGGGTACCACCTTTGCGATGGCTTTGACCGTATTTGGTTTAATTGTTGTCTTTAACTTTAAAGCAAAAGGTGCTGTAGGCTACGCCAAAATGTTTTTATTCCACCCGTTTGGCAAATATATGGTGCCAGTCAATGTCATTATGACTGCCGTCGAAGAAGTGGCTAAGCCAGTCAGTCTTGCCTTGCGTTTATTCGGCAATATGTTTGCTGGAGAGCTTCTCTTTTTACTTATAGCAACAATGATTGTTGCCAGTTACCTGATCCCCTTTCAAATTGTGCTTGGTTTAGCCTGGGCAATTTTTCATATATTAGTGATCACTTTGCAGGCATTTATTTTCATGTTGTTAACTATTGTATATTTGTCATTAGCTTCACAAACGGCTGATGAGCACTAAATTAATTATTTGAACATCTAAATTTTAACTTTTGATATTGATACGGAGAGTACCCGATGATTTTTCCACTTCTCGCAGAAGCAGCAACACAAGCAGTAAGCATGGCCGATAAGGTCGCAATTGTAAGCTCTACAGCGATTGCGGTTGGTATTATTTTAGCGGCAGCCGGTTTGGGTTCAGCGCTAGGTTGGGGCATGATTTGTTCCAAGTATATTGAAGGGATTGCTCGCCAGCCTGAAATGCAGCCTAAGCTTATGGGTCAAATGTTGTTTACCGGTGGTTTAATGGAAGCGTTTCCTATGATTGTATTGGGTATGTCCATGTGGTTTATCTTTGCCAACCCGTTCATCGGCGCATTGGGTTAAACCATTAAGCAGATACTTTCAGGTTTTAGCGCCGCGTATTAACACTAAAACCTGGACGAAGCTAGCTCGCAAGCTTCGATGCTTATATCACTGAATATAAAACCCGGGAGATCGAACGTGAACATTAATGCCACGTTAATCGTACAGATTATTACTTTTGCTTTATTCATCTGGTTTACGATGAAGTTCGTATGGACTCCATTGTCAGGTGTAATGGAAGCACGTAACAAGACTATTGCTGATGGTCTGGCAGCAGCAGATAAAGGTCAGCAAGCTGAGGCTGATGCTCGTGTTGAAGCTGATGCTGAAATCGCACGTGCTAAAGAGCAAGCGATTGAGATATTAAATAAGGCTGAAAAACGCAAAACTGAAATTATCGAAGAAGCCAAGAATGAAGCCAAAGCTGAAGCAGGTCGTATACGTACTGCCGCTGATGCAGAACTCGAACAAGAAGTGAATCGTGCACGTGAGCATCTTCGTAGCCAGGTCAGCAGTATTGTCATTGCAGGTGCGAGCAAGGTGCTGGAAAAAGAGATTGATGAATCTGCACATGCTGCTCTTATGAATAAGCTGGTTGAGGAAATATAGGCACAGTTATGGCTGAACTCATTACTCTTGCACGACCTTATGCACAAGCCGTTTATAATATGGCAAGTGAAAGTAAAGCACTACCTCATTGGTCTGAAACACTTGAAAAGCTCTTACAAGTGGTTAGCAATGAGTCGATTGCTGCCTTGATTCACAATACTAAAGTGAGTCGGCAGGAATTGACGGATGTGATCACTGATGTTTGTGGTGACGAGGTAGATCAGGAAGGGAAAAATTTAATCGCACTTTTAATTGAAAATGGGCGTATTGAATTAGTTCCTGAGATTGTTGCTGTATATGAACATTTAAGAGCAGAAGCTGAAAGCACCGTAGAAGCTGAAGTAAGGGCTGCGTTTCCAATTGCAGCAGACCAGGAACAAAAAATTGCACAGGCACTAAAAGCCCGTTTGGGGTGTGAAGTGACTATTAAATCAATCGTCGACAAATCTGTTGTTGGTGGTGCCATTATACGTGCAGGCGATCTGGTAATAGACGGCTCTGTGACCGGCAAACTGGCCAAGCTTGGTCACGCATTGAATTTATAATTGAGGATATCTGTTATGCAACTTAACCCATCAGAAATCAGCGAGCTTATAAAGAAGCGTATCGAAAATTTCGATGCCACTTCTGAAGCTCGTAACGAAGGAACAGTGGTCAGTTTAACTGACGGAATTGTTCGTATTCATGGTCTGGCCGATGTTATGGCTGGCGAGATGCTTGAATTTCCAGGCAACACATTTGGTATGGCCCTTAACCTCGAGCGTGACTCGGTAGGCGCGGTAGTATTGGGTCCTTATACTCATATTGCTGAAGGCGACAGTGTTAAATGTACTGGTCGTATTCTTGAAGTTCCAGTAGGACCTGAAATGTTAGGTCGTGTGGTGAACTCTCTGGGTGCACCGATTGACGGTAAGGGTCCAATAGAGACTAATTTAACTTCTCCCGTTGAAAAAGTAGCGCCAGGTGTTATTGAGCGCCAATCAGTTGATGAGCCTGTGCAAACTGGCTTAAAAGCGATTGATGCGATGGTGCCTATTGGACGTGGTCAACGTGAATTAATTATTGGTGATCGCCAAACAGGAAAAACAGCAGTAGCGATTGATGCCATTATTAACCAAAAAGGCACTGGCGTTAAGTGTATTTACGTGGCAATCGGTCAGAAGAACTCTTCAGTAGCGTCAGTAGTTCGTAAACTGGAAGAGCACGGCGCAATGGATCACACGATTGTAGTGGCGGCATCTGCGTCAGAATCAGCTGCACTGCAGTACATCGCTCCTTATGCAGGTTGTGCGATGGGCGAATACTTCCGTGATTTAGGTGAAGATGCACTGATTGTATATGATGATTTAACTAAGCAGGCATGGGCGTATCGCCAAGTGTCATTGTTATTACGTCGTCCTCCAGGTCGTGAAGCTTATCCTGGTGATGTGTTCTATTTGCATTCACGTTTACTTGAACGTTCTGCACGAATCAATGCTAATTATGTTGAAAAATTAACAGGCGGTAAAGTTAAAGGTAAAACTGGTTCATTAACAGCGATGCCAATTATTGAAACGCAAGCCGGTGACGTATCAGCGTTTGTACCGACTAACGTAATTTCAATTACTGATGGCCAAATTTTTCTTGAAAGTGATTTGTTTAATGCCGGCATTCGTCCTGCGATTAACGCGGGTCTTTCAGTATCGCGTGTAGGCGGTGCAGCCCAAACCAAGATTATTAAGAAGCTTGGTGGCGGTATTCGTTTGTCACTCGCGCAATATCGTGAACTAGCGGCTTTCTCGCAGTTTGCCTCTGATCTTGACGAAGCGACGCGTAAGCAACTTGAGCGTGGCCAACGTGTGACAGAATTGATGAAGCAAAAGCAGTATTCACCATTATCTGTGGGCGGCATGGCTTTATCTTTATATGCGGCTGAAAATGGTTATCTTGATGACGTACCCGTGAACAAGATTGTTGATTTCGAAGCGTCAATGCAGTCGTATGTTTCCAGTAATTTCGGTGATTTGATTAAGAAAATTAACGATACCGGCGATTACAACGACGACATCGCAGCTGAGCTTACTAAAGCGATTGAAGACTTTAAGGCTAATGGTACTTATTAGTAGTTTTTTTAACAATTCATCCGTGAATTGTTAAAAACGCGAAAGAGGTAAAAGTGTGATTTTACCCTTTCTTACATTTTACTTGGCCTTACGGCCTCATAAAATGGCTGCACATCCCTGTGCTGCGGGTTTGATATGCTTTTAACAATAAAAGGGGTCAGAGCCCTTTTATTAGATGTATATAGATTTTAATTAATAACGCCAATATAAAAGGGCTCTGACCCCTCTTATTGAGGACATAAATAATGTCAGGCAGTAAAGAGATTCGTACCCAGATCAAGAGTATTAAAAATACTCAAAAGATTACTAGTGCGATGGAAATGGTAGCAGCAAGTAAAATGCGTAAAGCGCAAGAGCGTATGCGTGAAGCACGTCCGTATGCCAATAAGATACGAAACGTGATTTCGCACATGGCATATGCCCATCCTGAATATGAGCATCCTTACATGATTGAACGTGAAGTTCGTCGTGTGGGTTATATCATTATCAGTAGTGATCGTGGTTTATGTGGTGGTTTGAATTCCAACTTGTTTCGTCGTGCAATGAAACATATAGGCGAAAGTGATCAAAAAGGGTATGAAATTGATATCTGTACTATTGGCCAGAAAGCTAATTCATTTTTTAAGCGCCTTAAAGGCGGCTTAAAGGCTGAAGTATCGCATCTGGGTGATAAGCCAAAAATCGAAGAGCTGTTAGGTACCGTAAAGGTTATGCTTGATGCCTATGAAAATGGCGAGATTGATCAGCTGTTTCTAGTGTACAACCAATTTGTTAATACCATGACTCAAGGCCCTACTGTGGAGCAACTCATTCCACTTAAGGCTGAGAAGCAAGATACAGATATTTCTCATTACTGGGATTATTTATACGAGCCTGATTCCAAAGAAGTGATTGATACTTTAATGGGGCGTTACATAGAGTCTTTAGTGTATCAAGGCGTTGTAGAGAATATTGCCTGTGAACAGGCCGCGCGTATGGTTGCGATGAAATCAGCATCGGATAATGCCGGTGATTTGATTGATGAACTTCAGCTGGTTTATAACAAAGCACGCCAGGCAGCGATTACGCAGGAACTTTCCGAGATTGTGGCAGGGGCTGCAGCGGTTTAAAGAATTTTAGCATTTAACATGAGGATCCGAACATGAGTTCTGGAAAAATTGTACAAATCATTGGCGCTGTTGTCGACGTGGAATTTCCACGTGACAGTATTCCAAAGGTCTATGATGCATTGACCGTTGGGGCAACTGGACTGACAATGGAAGTTCAGCAGCAGTTGGGCGACGGCGTTGTACGCGCGATTGCCATGGGTTCGTCAGATGGTTTACGCCGTGAGCTAGAAGTCGACAATACCGGTTCTCCTATCGAAGTTCCGGTGGGTGAAAAGACTCTGGGTCGCATTATGGATGTACTGGGTAAACCCATTGATGATGCTGGTGAAATTGGCGCAGCAGAAAGCTGGGGAATTCACCGTCAAGCACCAACGCTTGAAGAGCAAGCAACGACTGTAGAGATTCTTGAAACAGGCATTAAAGTAATCGATTTGATTTGTCCATTCGCGAAGGGTGGTAAAGTTGGATTGTTTGGTGGTGCGGGTGTAGGTAAAACCGTTACACTGATGGAATTGATTCGTAATATTGCACGAGAGCATAGTGGTTATTCTGTATTTGCGGGTGTTGGTGAACGAACTCGTGAAGGTAACGATTTCTACCATGAGATGAAAGACGCTGACGTATTAAAGCAGGTGTCTTTGGTTTACGGGCAGATGAATGAGCCTCCAGGAAACAGATTACGTGTTGCCTTGTCTGGTTTGACTATGGCTGAATTTTTCCGTGATGAAGGTCGTGACGTATTATTCTTCGTTGATAATATTTATCGTTACACACTGGCTGGAACAGAAGTATCAGCGTTGTTAGGTCGTATGCCTTCAGCGGTAGGTTACCAGCCAACATTGGCGGAAGAAATGGGTGCCTTACAAGAGCGTATTACGTCGACTAAAACAGGTTCTATTACTTCAATTCAAGCGGTATATGTACCAGCAGATGATTTGACTGACCCCTCTCCAGCCACTACTTTTGCTCACCTTGATGCAACTTTAGTGTTATCTCGTCAAATTGCAGAACTGGGTATTTACCCTGCGGTTGATCCTCTTGATTCAACTTCGCGTCAGCTCGATCCATTGGTGATTGGCGCTGAACATTATGAAGTGACTCGTGCGGTTCAGGGAACATTACAGCGTTATAAAGAACTCAAAGATATCATCGCCATTCTGGGTATGGATGAATTGTCTGAAGACGATAAGCTTGCTGTATCTCGTGCTCGTAAAATTCAGCGATTTTTGTCACAGCCATTCTTCGTGGCAGAAACGTTTACCGGTACTCCTGGTAAGTATGTTTCTCTGGCTGATACCATTCGTGGCTTTAAATCAATTGTTGACGGCGAGATGGATCAATATCCAGAACAAGCTTTCTATATGGTCGGCAGCATTGATGAAGTAGCTGGCCGCGCTAAAGAAATTGAAGCTAAATAGAGAAACAGGGTCTATATAGGGGTCAGAGCCTTTTATTTCTAGTGAATAGAGATAACAGAAATTGAAAGTTAAAGATAAGAGGGCTCTGACCCCTTTTTGCTTTTGGCATAAATAAGGTTAGTTTAAATGACATCAACAATTCACATAGACATTGTGAGTGCCGAAGAGGAAATTTACTCTGGCTCTGCAACAATGGTTTACGCGCCAGCTGAAATGGGTGAGTTAGGGATAGCACCTCAACATACTCCGCTAATGACGCGCCTTAAAGCAGGTGAAGTGCGGGTTGAAACTGAATCGGGCGGCGAGATGCAACATTTTTATGTATCAGGTGGACTGCTTGAAGTACAGCCTCACGTCGTCACTGTTTTAGCCGATACTGCTATCAGAGCAAAAGACATAGATGAAGCCAATGCTATTCAGGCTAAAGAACGTGCTGAAAAAGTATTAATGGATAAAGGCTCAGAAATTGATATAGCGAAAGCTCAAGCAGAGCTTGCTGAAGCGATGGCCCAGCTACGTGCACTTGAAAGTCTCAGAAAAAATCTGAAGCGATAAAGTAATATTTTGACAGGGTCAGACCCTAATGCATATTCATAAGCAATCAAGTCTGACCTTAATTTAATTAGTATCTGGAAAGGGCTATTCGAGTTCTCACCATTTGAACGCACCTAATACTCAGTCCAAGTTTTTCGTATCCTTTTGCTATAATAAAAGAAACCCTGTTAAACCCGGATAAATAAATATTGGATAAGCCTATGAGTGGACCTCAAGTCGCCAAGAACATGGCAGTGTATTTTACATATGTTGTCACAACTGATGATGGCCAAACCATGGAACAAAGTGATTTACCTGTTGGTTATGTTCACGGAGGTGATAGTGGTTTGTTACCTAAGCTAGAGAAGTCGCTCGAAGGCTTAAGTATGGGCGACTCTCTGGATGTTGAAATTTTCCCTGAAGATGGTTTTGGCGAATCAAACCCCGACCTGATTTACCGCGAAAAAATGGCCAATGTCCCTGAAGAATTCCGTAAAATTGGGGCAGAACCTAAATTTAAAAATGAAAAAGGCGAAGTTCGATCTTTCAAGGTCACTGGGATTAAAGATGGCAAAGTCATTATGGATGGTAACCATCCATATGCCGGAAAAGTCATTACTTTTCACGTGAAAGTGACTGAAGTGCGGGATGCCAAGGTTGAAGAGATTAGTAATGGGCGGCCTAATGATACTCCAGCCCCGGTAATCCACTAAAAACGTCTCGAAAATAGGAAAATAGGGGACAGACCACGTTTAATTTTAAAAGGAAAATAGGGGACAGACCACGTTTAATTTTTACTGTTAAGATCTTAACAGTAAAAATTAAACGTGGTCTGTCCCCTATTTTCTTT
>VAOX01008313.1_pt1 | contig 17774 bp, 19 predicted proteins | sample 3393891 | NCBI WGS metagenome assembly VAOX01 (sample SAMN08290429, study PRJNA428436) | hydrothermal vent metagenome | isolation source: Deep-sea hydrothermal vent chimney | place: Indian Ocean: Southwest Indian Ridge | depth 2822 m m | reverse complement strand
CATGGCATGAATTTTTTATTGTTGAAGAATGCCACGATTCTAATATAATTAGTAAAATGTTTTTGGGTTTAATTAATAGATGATACTACTTGAATACTGCTAGTGTATTCTTTATATTGTGATTCTAACCCTTTTTCTACCTCAAAGAAAAACATAATTGATGATGGTGGCATTTCGGCATCAATATATCTTTGTGATGTTCCTAAAAATGTAGGAGAAGAAAAACTTAAATTAATATTTGAGTTATCAGTATTTGCAACATTTACAAATATAAATTTTTCAAGATCGTAATTACCATCTTTATTTTTAACTCCAACATCTGCAATCCCATGTACTCCAGTCACCAACACTAGACCTTTAATCATTGATTTTTCTCCTTATTAATTTTTAATTCTTTTTTAAACTTATCATAAACAACATTATCTACAATACTTTTATTACTCTTGATGTACGGCATGTGAATTAATTCATCAGATATTGGAGTATAATAATATCCAAACCGTGTGTTTTTTATCACATCATGCCAATTATTATATGGAGAACTTGATAGATTATCATCCAATAATTTTATCATATCTTTCATTCGCATATGCATGGCTTTACACTCTGATATTGATTTTATTCCAGCTACATCATTATCAACTATTGTAGCAGTAATATATTTTCCAATCAAATCGTTTTGTTTCCATATCATATAATTTGTGACTTCATCTTTAGGAATAGTAAATGCGTTAGCGGTCGTTAAAAATATATCATCATTTCCTATATTAAGCATAGCACTTCTTGTGCTCATAGTCACCGCTTGGGATACAATAGATTGTAAATCATTATTTTCCCATATATCTGTATCTATATCAGAATAATTAATTAACAATAATGATATTATATTATTTGTTACTAACGCAAATTCACATGAATCTGTACGATCAGCCACGTACTTAGTTATATTATTAATAATTGGAATTTTTATATCCGGTTCATACTCATCAATATGAATATGTATACTTACAATTACAGGTAATCGATTAGTTAATTTTACTTTAGTTACGTTTTCATATCCTCGCATTCTATCAGATAATGAAAATGGTGATTTTGTATATAATGTTGTATTTGACATTAATGATTTCCTTTGATTATGAATGTTGCATTATCATACATACTTTCTCTAGTAGGTGCATCTATATATGTACATGTGCTTCGCAACCCTCCCAATATTTTATTAGCAATTTCAGAAATGTTGCCCTTGTATGAAACTAATTTTTCAGTACCCTCAGCAGTACCATATATCGGAACTCCATCAGAATACATTTCTTGTGCTTGTTGAGAACTCATACCATAAAATGATACCCATTTATCACCATGATCATCTGTGACAATCTTAACGGCTCCCTCACGGCTCCCAGCAAACATTCCCCCTAACATCACAAAGTCAGCACCTGCAACAAACGCCTTGGCTACGTCCCCAGGGGTTTTGCATCCTCCATCACTACACACGTATCCTCCTAACATATGGGCTGCCTCTGCACACTCCATGACTGCTGAGAGTTGCGGATATCCAATACCTGTCACATCTCTGGTGGTACATACGGATCCGCTTCCAATCCCAACCTTAACACAGCTAGCCCCAGTAATTATTAAATCTTCCACTGCATCAGGAGTTGCAACATTACCAACCATTATAAAAGAATTTTGATTTTCTAACCTGAGTAATTTAACCATTGATAATACATTATCAGTATATCCATTTGCAACATCTAACAATATTAATTTTAATGGACTTATTAAATATTCTTTTACTGCATTAAACTTAAAAAAATCATCATTAGTTAATCCCAGCGTGTAAAATGATCTATCTGCATAATGTTCTGTTGGATATACACCGTCCCTACTTTGGAAAAAATAACTGATATCATTAAAATCATAATGTTTATTTATTGCAGTAAACATATTCATTTTATTTAATTCTTTTCCAACATTAAACGTACCCACCCCATCCATATTTGATGCTATAATATTAATTCCCGAAATTACAGTCCCCGAATGTGGGCATACCAATGTACTATTTAAATCTACTTCTTTCCTGGAATTTACATTTGATGGCGATGGGCATATCATTACATCATCAAACTCTAACTTATTTTTTATTATTGTTACCATATAGTCTCGCTCCAAATTATCAAATAATGAACAATATATGTAAGCGTCTGGCGAAATACATCTATCGCCCCAGTGCCGGAATAGCTGTCCAGTGTAGCGCCTTGTTAGAGCTACTTTTCAATTAGAAAGATGAACTCACGGTTTGGTTCTTGAGTATCTCTCAGCCACTCATTTGTCCATTTCATATCTGCCATTACATTCTTTTTGTAATCAAGTTCAATTGTCTTTATTAACTTCCCATGTTTTGTCAATAATTCATCTAATTGTTCGGCAGTCGCTCTACCTCCTGAACTGTAGGATAGTGCAATGTAATGTGCATTAGCATTTGCAATAAGTTTATCTATAGACTTTACTGCAATATAGTTTCCACAAGTATCCTTTCTAAACTCTTCAAAGACAGAGGATGCAACCAAGTCTGAGCTATCCTTTCTACGCATTGCCTTTCCAAATAGTTCTGGCCTATCATTTTTAATAATTGTTGTCCAAACATGGTAATAAGATGCATACCTAACTCTTGATGATGGCATTTTCTCGTTATTTGATCCGTAGGGCGGGTCAAAATAAGCGAAATCTGCTTCAACAAGTTTATTAACATTGAATATATCGTCTTTTATAACAACATTATCTTTATCATTTACGAATATGTTTGGTACTTTTAATCTCATTTCATTAAAAGAACGAGATGACCATTTCTTTAGGTATGAGGTAAAGTGTCCTAAAGTACTATCCACTGCGTCCATAGCAAGTAACAATGAAGTTAACGCTACAGCTCTTTCTACCTCGGGTAGACCCAGATTGTCTATTTCATCACGAATCGCATCTAACTTCTTTGTGTTATGAACTTGCCATGGTTTTTTGCTTCCATCCTTTTGTATTGCACTGTCGTTATCTCCAACCACTCCCCCATAGTGCCTTGTAAACCATCCGTCATAGCTTTTGATTGAATTGAGGTGTTCAATAAGCTCGTAATAGTAAGATGGTGGCTTTTGGTTTTTCAAATAACACACCCCAAGAGTATGCGACCAGTCTGATATATCGGATGACGTTACCTGATAGCCAAGCTGAGCGAAAGCCTGTGAAACACGGGTCGTCCCAGAAAAACCATCGAAAATTGTTTGCACTTCCAACCCATCAAGGAGTGAGATTATTTGTGGCAACAATTTCAGTTTTGACCCAGCATATTTTATTCCCTGGGTTTTTGGTGTTGTTACATTAATGTCTGGAAACAGTAACGGCGCAGAATTAAGCATCAATATTGTTCTCTCTTTTTAGTTTTAAGATATCTTGTTTTATTTCATTTAGTGCTGCTTCATGGCCATCTTTACTTGAAACAAGTGCATGCGAAAACAACTTCACGAGAATTAGATTGTGTGAGTAATCAATCCAACCATTCGTAACACTCATAAAAAACGGTAGGGCATTTTTTGCGTTTGTCCACAATCCTCGTTGCAAAGCGTTTGCAGACGCTCCACCGTACCTTACTTCACATATGTATTTATCATTTTTATCGAAGAATCGATAGACAGGATGTTTCCGTCCTCTTCCCGCCACTTCTTTTCTTATGTATGAAGTTGATTGTTTTGCTGCTTCAGAATCGAATACCAAAATATTGCATCGCCGTTTTTTTTCATCGTAAATTAGTGGCAAGATATTTATATCACTAAAATATGAAAATTCTTCGGATAAGAATATCTCATTGATATGTTTTGTTTCATGTATTTCATCCCCATAGTTTTCGAGGAAAGGAAACATTATAAAATCCTTATTAGTTGATAATTGTAGCGGCCCATTTCCATAGGCTTTAAGGCTCACTGGAAATTCGTAACCTGATATTTCATTCTTAATTGTTATATCTTCTTCTTTAGATTTGGCTCTGTATAGATCCTTACCAACATGGGTTGACTTAAAATCGTACATATATTGGTTTATAAACTCTGCTATTGCTATCTCAGCAAGATATCCATGCGTCTTGTTTCCGATAATCCTCATCGTGAAGATATTGCTTAGCGTTGTAGTTATAAGCTGAGGATGCTTTTTTATCAAAAGACTAAACCTCTTTATAAAGTCAGGATATGCATCTTTACTCATATTTTCTCCCATGTGTAATTTTTGTGGCTCTAACGTAAAGTAAACACCCTAAAAAGGTGCGTTAAAACACACCTGCCAAGATGCCCAAACTGGATGTTATGGCAATCACCGCTTACCAATATATAGTATACTAATAATAAATAAGTAATTCAAGTATTTTATAACCCCATTAATAAATTATAAATAATATCTCTAAATTTTATAAAAAATATTTGATAAATATGTATACTAGGAAATAATTAAATGTCAATTGGTAAAATTAAAAATTTGTTAATTCCTATACATCAATATATATTGTGGCTGTTAATTGGAATGTTATTGGGTGGTATTTTGGCATCGACAATCACATACCCATTAAGAGTATCAGAATTGACAAAAATATCTAATGTGTGTTCAGAGATGCCCAATGATAAAATTATTGTGGTGAAAATATCAGCACTAGGACATATTACCGATGTAATATGTAGGAGTGGAGTAGATTTACAAATTAAACATTAATCAAATATTACTATTTGTTAATGTGATATGTACCGGCATTGCTACTGATAAAGTGACATTAATTTCTGTACTGTTTATAAAATTTATAGACACTATATCAATATCTAATACTTTTTGTGATGTTGCAGTATTTATTATTTGAACATCACAATATTTAGTGTTTAGTGTATGAGGTACTATAAAAAATTTAGAGGGTGTCGTATCTATGAACGTAAAAAATATTTGGGAATTTACGAATTTATTGACTGATGTATCATATGTAAGAATATCTCCGTTTATAATAGAGGTGCTGTATGTTACATCGGTAGTATCATTAATGGATAATGGAGAATAATTATCAATTATATTTTTAATTGTTGTGAATGAGTAAAATAATCCATTAAAAAATAATAAATCTCCTTTATTTAAATTATTTGATAATTTGACATTTTCAATATCTATTATATTTTTTATGGTTGGAGTTGATATTGCGGTATCTAATTGTGTTAACACATCAAGTAATGATGATGTTGGAGATAAATTAGATACATTAGTAAATGATGCAAAACTACCAACCTTAAATGAGTTGTCAGGATTTAAAAACCCTATAGAATTTATTAATGTTGTGCTTGATTTGGGATTTAACACGACATATGATGAACCATTATTAAATAATAAATTCTGTGTCGTAGAATCAAAAATTAATCTACCGGATTCTGTTACTGTTACTGGAGGTATACCAGATAAATTTTCAACAACACATCCAATTATTTCTCCACCAATAATTGTAAGATTTCCGTAGATTGGTGCTGCCATAAAATTATCCTATTTATTAATAAGAGCGATTATATTGGCAAATCCCTGTTGAGGGGTTATAAATTGTACCTGTATCAAGTTATTATTTATAATTTTAATATCGGTATCACTCTTGATATTATTTATGAATATTTGAATTATGAAATGTACAGTTTTTAAATTGTGCTGAATGTTCCATATAAGGGTTGGGACGTTTTCTACATATTGCAGCCCATATACTGATGTTCTTGGATCTTCTTTTGCAACATACTTTCCATCTGATAATCTGTAATATAGTTGTTTGATCATATATTAATACCTATTGATACCTATTGATAGTGTTGGTATTTATTAGATATAATCAATATTAATTATATTGCCATCGGAGGCTTATTTGTAAAATCTGGATTATAAACATAATCAATTAATTTTATATCAGAGTATTCAATATTTAACATATCATCTAATGAATTAATTTCTTTATTTAATATTATAGATGGTGATTGATAATATTTTCGTGTCAAAAGTTTATTGGCTATGGGAATAAGGTTATTGTATATATGAACATCCGCCCCAACATAAGATAAAATTCCGCATTTTATATTTAGGTATGATGCTATAAATAAATTCAATAATGCATAACTAATGATATTAAACGGCAATCCATAAATTAAATCCGAGCTTCGCATAACAAAAATAGAATTTAATTTCCCATCAAGTATTTGGTACTGGTTATATAAATGACACGGGGCTAATGCCATTTCATTTAATTGTGATGGATTCCAACCGATCACAATATGCCTTCTGCTATTAGGGTCATTTTTTAATGTATATAATAAATTATATAATTGGTCGTCCCCACACCCATCATGTGTACTGAAATCATAAAAGTGGGATTGTTTAACTGAATATCCACCCCCAAAATTCCTCCATTGAAATCCATAACCTTTCCCCATATTTCCAATTGGTAAGTATGTCAATTTTCTACCATCTAAAAAATTCCTAGATGTATTCCCTTTCCAAATATTAATTTTTTTATCTTCCAATATTTTAGTATCTGTGCCTCCTCGTAAGAAAAACATTAACTCTTCAAAAGCAATTCGTAAACTAACTTTTCGTAATGTTGTTATGGGGAATCCATTTGATAAATCAATATCAATTTTCTTTGAAAATCCAGCAATAGAACCTATATCTGTTCTATCAGTTCGATATATTCCATTTTTTAAAATATCATTTATTATTATTAAATATTGCTCATCAAACTTATTATGTGATGTCATTGTCATAGTATATCATAGTATTTATTTTTCAGATAAATAGTAATATACTGATAATAGGAAAATATATATGGATGTTACTGTCACATTCTCTACTAATATAAGAGTAACAAATGTTAAAACAGGTGAACTATTAGTTAATGAACATAATGCCGTTCACCCTCAAAATATGTCTCGTGTCATAAGCAGAGCTTTGCGGCATGAAAATAATTATTTTATTTATAGAATGGCTCTCGGAAATGGTGCAACATTTGCAGAATCAAGTGGGAGTATAGTTTATAGAGCGGCCAATGATGGTACCAATGGTGAGGGGTGGCAATCAAGATTATATAACGAAGTATATTCAGAGATAGTAGATGAAACTAATGTATTATTAGGTACTGATCCTGGATCTGCTGATGCGAGCGGAATACGTATTGGGGGTGGGGCTTCACCAGCTAATGATTTAATTACTGATTCAGTTATATCTAATGAGGTAGGAAATAAATCTACTGTAACGATAACAATGTATTTAAATTCAAGTGAACCGGCAACTCAATCTGCAACATTAAATGGTAATTCAAAAGCATTAACAAATTTTACTTTTGATGAATTTGGGTTATATACGTCTGGAAAACAGGCCAGGGATACACCAGGTTATAGCACGGTAAATGTAGGGGATAAAGTCTCGTCAGATAATTCTCTATTATCTCCGTCTGCAATATTGACACTTAACCTATCAGTAGATGGAATGGCCAAATCCACTACCTTAACAGTGCCATTTTCTGGAAGTGGACCTAATGGAGAAATAACATTTGGGGATATATGCGAGGGAATAAATTCGGGACAATGGATAACCTCGGGAGATCCTATAAATTCCATGGTATATTTTTATATAACAGATTATTCTAATGGAACATATCCTAGTATAATCAATACTCAATCATTCGGGCTGTTCACATTACAGAGCAAAACTACTGGGGTTGTATCATCAATAAATATATTATGTAATTCGACTAATGGATCAGATTTTTTTAATGCATTAACCGCTGGGATTTGTGGTAATGTAAATTTTACATCCTCAAATGGTGGCACAGTCGGAGTTCAAAATAAACCGTCAGTTCCACAGGATGAAAGAGAACGCCTACTAACGCATTTTATATTCGCTCCTATTATTAAAACTGTCGAAACTCCCTTGAAAATAGAATATACAATAACCACTCGGGTAGCACCAACTGTTAAATCATCATCATCGGTAACTATAAATACAATCTAATTATGCTCAAACAAGAACCGGAATTAGATGAATTTGTATTATTTATTATAGATTATTTAAATAATTTAGATCCTCATGATGTGAAATATTACTTACTTAATGATGAATTTAACAATATCAAAATAACTACAATGGAGTTTGGACTTATTATCTCTAAAAGAGCAATTAATGTTAGAGGATTATTTAATATAGATAATAATTTTAATTATATAGCCCATAAAACCGTTAGAAAACGTCCATATAAAAAATTATATGCTTTTGCAGAATCTCATTATAATAAACAAGTCGTACGAATTGATAATGAATACGATAATAATCGAATGAAATCTGTTAAAAAATTTATAGATGTGTTATGTTTAACGGCTAAATAATTAATCGTCACGCACCTTATAATGTCTATTTTCAGCACGTTGCTCTCCGTCGTAATGATACATTCTTAGGTGTTTAATTGGTGTTGCTAATAAACATCCAGCCTTTATTTCATGTTTATTCATCATCATCATAACAAAACTCATCCAAGTTTGCTCATATTTATGGTCATATTCCACATCCAAAAATACTTTATGGTTTCCAGCCTTATTAAACATTATAGGCCAATTACAATAATGATATTCCCCAATTGCATATGATAATCCTCTGACACACCCAGTATATGCTATTTTTGTTTTCTTTGTTATTTCTGGATTTTCTAATGGCGGAAATAGCACATCTCTTTCATTGCGAGGAACATTGTACCATGCCCAATTATCATGGCAATCTCCATAAAATTCACTAAAACTTAATTTAAGATAATCAAGATTTTCATTTTCCATTATTTCCATACATTTACTGAATACATCATACTGATATGTGGTAAATCCATTTTTGCATCTATCTTCTTGAGATTTACTATAAAACAACATATCATCCTCAAAAAATATCATATATGTATGATCCCGACTATCAAAATGTTTAGCTGCTTCTGCCCTACCATCACATATACCAATATTATCAAATTTAAATTCTTCAAATCCATAATGTTCGAATAACTCAGCATATTCATCAATAACAGTGTCATCATCGGTATTATTGATTACATATTTTTTAACAGAATCAAAATATTCTGGGTATACTTCCTTAAAAGAATCCACCCACAATTTAAATTGTTTTGGCATGTTGTATGTTAAAACGTAAAATGCTAATGGAAACTGTGGGGGTTCAATTATTGAAGATTTATTTAACTCTTCAAGAAATTTATATATTAATCCATTACCCTCAATAAATTTTAATATGCATTTTGTTGGATGTATATAGGTTATGATGGTAAATATACTTTCCTCCGTCCCCATACATCCCTCATTAATAGATGAGGAAAGGATATTATAATAAATATCATTTATTTCATTTATTGCTGCTTTACTCCCTCCAAATATTCCTCCTCTAGCAACCCATTTAGTTTCCACATCAGCATATTGATTCATTTTATCTTTAGGAAATCCATGCACTTCAACCTCCCCATTATAAGGGAAACAAATGTATAACATTTTATCTAATAATGGGATTATTCTTTGTTCAAAATCTGATTTTATATAACTATCTAAATTTAGTGTGTTACTAATGCCAGCATCAATCCATAAAAAATATTTAGTATCAAAAAAATTGAATAATGTTGCATCATTTAAGAAAAATTGTTTTGACATGACTAGAGGATTATACAATTCTAATTGAGCCTGGGTACTATTTGGTATCCAAGCCCGTTGTCCTAACCATTTTGGATCTGTTCGTATTTTCTGAACTTGATCATAAAACGGAAATTTACGTAAATCATCAAGGGTTTTTGATACTATGTGAGTATTATCTGGAGTTCTAATTTCCCATACAATATGCTCATATTCAGGCTCTAGGTATATTACCATTGGAAGGTCAATCTTTAATAGCTTTTTAAATGCTTCAATATAATGATCAAATGATCGTTTAAACCCATCTTCTGGTAATGCTCCTCGGCCAATATCAAACAGCCCAGTTACTATGGTTAATTTATTAGGTTTTATCATATATTATTCTTATTAAAATTATTTATATTCATATTCATATTTATATCCTAAATGTCCATTTGATATGACAATATTGATAATTATCCCTCTTCTATCATCGTTAGTGCTATTTACTTTAGGAAATATTATCTCTCAATCTTTATGGTCGTTACAAAATGTTTAGAACAATAATAATAATCATATTATTATTAATCTAACAATTTATAGCGGCTTAAATTTTCAATATATGAAATTAACATATATTCTGAAATCGATGCTACTTTATTTTGATTCATATACCATAAAAACACACCCTCCTGATTGTTACAGAACCATTCCATATTAGTAGAATTCCCAACCACATAAGCATGAGTTGGGAATTTATCATACGTTTTATCATACTTTTCAAATAAATATTTGTTTGTGAATATGTCGCTAGTATTAGTATTACTATGACTAACTGTAATAATATCATCATGTATATTAATTAAAAATTTTATATCATTTGTTATATCATTATAATGTTGTTGATATTCATCTATATCTATTAGTAAATGATGAGTCGTATTATATACATTCTCTAAAATGGCATCTTTACACCATAACATTTTTATCTTACCTGCAAAAGCAGTAATAGACTTTTTAATTTTAGGAATTTTATTTAATATTAATGAATCATAATATAATTTGTCATCCCCCACAGCGTGCAACTGTATATATTTGTTATCAGATACTAAATCTCCAACATTATTATCATCAGAAGTTATTATAACTATGGGTATATTTTTATTCAATAATTTAGTAATAAACTTTCTATGTTTAATTTCTTCGCGTTTATTTTTGGGGAATGATATTAGATATGTTGTAGTTTTATCAACCATAGTTTGTTTTATCACTGAATTGTTTATTTTCTCACGAGCAAATTTATATTCATTGCCGGTACAAAAAATAATGGTATTATTAACTAATAATGCATCTAAATCGGTATGTTGTAATATATGCAATGCATCACCCAATGTGGATAATATAGGTTTTCCAGCATCATTAAATGATGTATTTAATAATACATCATATCCCGTGATATTCTCAAACTCAGTCAGTATATCATACAATTTCGGATTTTGATTATATGTTACCGTTTGTAAACGTGCGGTAAAATCTTCATGTGTTACAGCTTTTAATTTATCCCTCCATTCTTCTCGAACAGTAGTTATAAATGTCATGTAGCGAGATTCTATTCCTTCATCCCACTCAAAATATTTATGTGCGTTCTGAAGCCTTACCACTGGAGCAAACGGACGATACCATTCTCTATGTTTTACCTTCTCATTTAATACATTTTTCATATCTCCTGATGGGTCGCAGAGGATACTTCTATTTCCTAATGCCCTTGACCCATGCTCTGAATTGCCATTTATGACTCCTAAAATATTTCCATCTGCTAATAACTCTGCAATTTCTTTTGATGTTACTTCATGAAAACATGTTAAATTCCTATCCTGTATTATATTCCCAAACATTTTATCATCTAAAATTGGAACACCAGAATAGGTGATATCGATAGGCAATTCAGGACGAATATGCAATAATGCTCCTCCCAATGCTATTCCACTATCATTTACGTTTGGTGGAACAAATACATTATTATTTCGCAATTTTAATAATTTAGTATTCAACAATACATTGAGCGCACATCCACCACTCATACATACTGGAAGATCAGGATACTCATTCAAATATACCTGTGCAAATTTAAAAAATTGATTTTCAAATGATTTTTGGGATGTTGCAGCTATGTCCCATGCATCTTGTCCAGTAAATCTGCTGTTTTCAAAATCAAAATCTTTAAATCCTATAGAATTGAATAGGCTAGTTAGTGCGTCGTAACTAGCCTCTCTTCCACCAATGTAAGAGTTTCCAATATAATTGAACTTTGTATAGAAATTATCAAAATGTGATATCCATTCATCCCTAACAATTCCATAGGAACATAATCCCATTATTTTCCCTGGATATACTAAATTACCAATAGATAATGATTCTTTATTAATATCATCCATATAATTGCATATTATCATATATGGGTATCCCAAGTCTTGATTAAATTTATCTAATAGGGCAATTCCATTAATTTTATCTGCCACATAAACATTAAAAAACCCTCCATCACCTCCACCATCAAATGTAAATACTAATGATTTTTTGTATGATGATTGATAGAATGCAGTTGCTGCATGGGCTAGATGATGATCATATTCTAAATGTTGTTTATATGGAAATTTAGGAGTGAGATTATTAACATAATTTGTCAGATATAAATCAACCTCTTGTTTATCTATACCCTTCAATAAAAAATCTGTTATCTCATCAAATACTGATTGGGGATATCTACATGCCATGTAAGTAGTCAATCCAATATTTTTTATGTTTAGCCATCGTTCTAATTCTACGATTTTATATATACCATTATAGTATAAAATTATCCGCCCATTGTGAGAACCGTAGGCGGATATTATTAGATCAGTATTCAATTCTATGAAATCCTATTTCGTAAGGGTTACCAGTGTAAAGTATTTATCATTGAGTTTCTATATGTTTGATAATTCTTTCACCCCAACCTTTTGATTTACTATGGGGTAATATAGTATATGTATCTGGAATTTTATCGGTCTCAGACAAGAATATAAATCTCTGGTCTATCCAATTACTCTTCAAACATTCTTTAACTTCTTCTTCAGTATAATCTTTTCTATATATTTCTTTATAATCTTTGTCATGTGTGCCTACATACCAAAAATCATAATCATCTAATACTTCTCCTAATTCACTAGTATGAAAGCAAATTCGTATATCATTGGATTTGGTTATTAATTTTTCAAATTCTTCGTCACTACTATACTCTTTCCATGGCATTACCGGATATTCATCATCAAGCACGGTTTGTGTGACCCCTCTAAGCTTAAAGGATAACCCAGAATACCATTCATAATCCTTTAGTGAGCGAACAGTTCCAAACCCATATTTGCCAAAGTCAATTTGGTTTTTATCTTCACCATCCATACCGAACAAAATTCTATTACGTTTATGACATTTAACATTTCGTTCCCGCCAATCTTCTGTTATTTTGCCTTTATTTTTTTGTTGGGTTGAATGATCATCCCAGACTTTAATTCTTCCTTTTCTAGTATATTCATGATATCCAATTACAATATGAGGATAAAATAAATCATATCCGTGAGTAAATGCTCTAGCTGCTATAGATATTTCTTCACCATGAAAAAAATAGTCAGGGTCATGCTGAACTTCTTCAGCAAATGATCCATCAGCAAATGCAAAATGCCCGCTATAAAATCTAGCATGAACTGGGGCATCTATTTCATTCCATTCATCTATTGTCGCTGGCCTAAAAAATACTGCCCCCTCTGGAATAAATCTATCAAAATTCATTTTCCATGGAAGATTTATTCGTTCGGCAGGATCATTTTCTGGGTTAAATGACGGTAAATATGCAGTCAATAATGGTTTTGGAACATCTTTACTTCTAGCATCCTCTAATACCTTAATTACTTTAGTATCCCACTCAGGAACAAACCTGTGATGGGAATCTAACTGTAAAGTGTATTTTTCATCATTATAATGTTGCTGGATTTTATTTCGTGCCCAACATGCACCATGAGTTTCCAGATAATGTAAATCAATTAGTTTAATACTTGCTTTATTTAATTCAACCTCATGTATTATTTCATCATTTACATCATATGATTCTAATATTTCAAAATTATATTTCTCAAATTTTTTAATAGATTCATCTGGTCCATGCTGCCAACACACCACAATCTTTAAATTTTCAGGATGATTTGAATTAGCAACTAATGATTCAATGGTTGGTATTAATTGGGGATCTCGATATGATGCTATTTGTACAAAAATCGTATTCATATTTATTATATTCCTGAAATAATATCTAATATTGGAGATTAATAGAGGTCTAAGCCCCACAAATAGACTTGATATAATTTTATTATTAATTCTATTTGTGGAGCAAGATTATTTATTATTTAATAATATCTGGATTATTCTTAGGTCTTCCAGGCTTTCTTTTTGTTTGGTCTGCAGCAGCCACAGCAATCGCAGCATTCTGTGCATTTACCTCAGTATTACTCATCATACGTCTCTTTTGAGAAATGCCGGAACGTCTAGCATTCGGACGCATAACCTGACCACTTTCAGTTTTTACCTGTACATATTGGTGGAAATATTTTAGAGCATTAATCCCATTGGGAAGTGTAATATTGCTTAACAAATCCCAAAGAGGAAGTAAGTTTGCATCCTTTCTTGATAGAATTTGACGTATTCTTTCGTAATCAATAGCATCTAAGTAATCAGTTCTAATGAAAAATAGATCACCGTTTCCTGAATCCTGTTTCATTACTGCTACTTCAATGCCAATTCCATTATTATCTATATCTAACATAGTGATATGAGGAACCATTTTCGTACTCCTTTAATTGGTTTATGTTATTATTTATTTTCAAAAAAAATACGTGAAATCCAATAATTATCTATCATGTGTATAATTAACATCTAGGACATAAAGAATTTCATTAATGTTAGGTATCCGATATATTCCTGGATCATATAACGTAATATTTGCATTTTCTATCAAAGGTTCCCATGGAAATGTTATTGAATATATGCGTAATGGAAAGATGTTATGTTTTTTTAACAGTGCAGTTAATTTATCTCTTGTGGTTTTTAGAGACATAAATCTATATATGTTAAGCTCTTCCAATGGATATATTATTAACACATCTGCAAATTTTTGCGTTCTCTCTATATTTGCAATAATATCATCAGTCCTTCCGAAAAAATGTTTCCATGTTTGCCATTCTCCTAATTTTTTACCTTTTGGGGATGTCACATAATAATAATCTGGTCGATGTGGAATATTATCTGGAAGCCTTCCTTCTTTCCCCTGCTTGATCCATTCTTCAGCAGTATTAATATTTGATGTTATCGCATATTCTCTAGCTTTTTCAAACGACACGAAATTTTTATGAAAGTATGTTGGGAATTTATTGGATGAGCCTAAATAATCATTCCAGCTAATAAATTCTTTTTTATATGCTCGATCAGGACGTTTTGGGAGTCTAGCTGGATTATTATGAGCATACCATTTATAATATGTTAATCGTGATGGTAACCCCTCTCTCCTTACCATATCCCTAGCTTGTTCAAACTCATAATTTAATCGTTTTCTTCCTCGTTTAGGTTTTGTTTTATCCATAACCCCTCATTTATTATAAATAATTACTAGTGTTAATTATTTATAATATGTTTTTTTAGAAGCAATTTACCATAATCATGAGAAATTAATGAAGATTTCAACTTTCAACTTTAAAAAATTTATGATGTCGGCTGCGGAATTAGTAGATGCATGGAGAGTGGTTCCTCGTTTAGTTTTGATAGGATATGTATTTTTGATAATATCATTATATAATTGGTTCAAATCAATTTTAACACATGTTGTAATAACATGTAATACTACATTACTAAGTTATTTAATGTCACACAACACCACTATAGCGGCTGCTAAGGAGTTAGCGTGTCATGTTGTTGGGGTGGTTGGTGGTCCAACACTAATACAAGGAGCGTTTGTTACAACTATTATTGGATTATCTACTGCAATATTTGGGTTATATACAAATACTGGCAGACGTTGGGGAAATCAATTACTTACTATTAAATCCCCAACAGAATCAAATCCTGATAATGATGATAAATCAAGTACATGAGAATAATTTTCCAAATGTTGTAATATTTGCTAATATCCCCTCAAGTTTAAATTTTCCACAAAATTTTATAAAATTTTGATATGAATAACATCCCTTATTAGCAAATGCATTTTCCACAGAAATTTTAATTATTTTCTTAATAAACTTTGGTTGCATGCGCAAATCCATGAGAATTTGATTTTCTTTAAATACCTCACCAGTAATATAATCTGCCCTCGCTAATTCGTCACCATCCATATATTCTACTGAAAATTGATGTGCCATTATATTTGCTCTTTTATAATCATCCCCATAAGAATCAAATATTTTAGTTTTTCTTAATCTAGGATATGATGACATTACATTATCTCCAGCATCCCCACGTAAACATTTTTCATACATAAAATATTCATGATCATAATTCCACTCCATTAAAGTTCTAGGACGTTCATTTATAGTATTAATAAGTCTTGTGTTGGGATTATCCAATAATTGAATAAAATCTTTATCTGCTGATATTATAGTGTGCCTTCCTTCCATATTATCACAACAGTATGCAATAATATCATCAGCCTCCAACATATATTGTCTTATAACAACAAATGCAGATGCATCTTTTAAAAAGGTATAAAACTCTCTAACATGTTGATCAAATAACACAAATTTTGCAATATCAGCTTTTGATAAATTGCTGCGTCTAGTTCCCTTGTATTTTTTATGTGAAATAGAATTTTTGGTATATTCTTTTCTCCATGAATAATCATCAAACACTATTACAACGGTATCAGATTTAAATTTCTGTACCCAATAATTTAAATATACTATACCAGTTTCTAATGCATCAACTATACTAAGCTCTTCAACTCCCTTTCCTTTAGCATTACCCAAAAATGATCTATATAATATATTACTGATGTCCAATACTAGTGTGCTCATTTTACTAAGTGTGTAATATTTGCAAATTCATATCCGTCCAATGCATTACTATATAATGTATATAAATATTTATCAATCAATTCTTCGTCCCTTGTCCCGGTAAACCCAGCCAATTTTATTTTTTCAATAAATGCATCATTCCAATCCATACTGAAAATTGAATTCCCTTCATCGTCTTCTTCAATAGATATAATTTCAACCCATGGAATTTTTGATTCTTTTTTCTTTCGTATTCCACGATTTTTAAAATAGTCATATATATATTTTATGAAATTCATAATTATCCTTTAAGTATTTGCTAATATGTATGTATGCATCCCAGATATTTTAAGTCTCATGTATCCTTTTTGAGATATAACAATATTTATTTCTGCATTATCATCTGCAGAGTTTTTCATTACAACATTAAATATCGGCAACAATTTTTTAATATTGTATGTAAAGAAAAAGTTATTATCATAATCAATATTCTCTGGTGTTAATACAGAATATGATGGGGCAACCTCATGGTCTATTTTATCTCCATCAGCATCATTTGATCTAAACATTACTGACTCACCTTCTGTGCCAGAAAATGTTATAGTTTCTAATTTAAATGCGGACATGCTTTTACTCATTAATGTAATAGTTTCACGTTTTATGCAAAATGAGTATAAAAATGTATCATTAACTTTAATTGGAGATTTTATATGTGTTGGATCGCAACAATTAAACTCCAATTTTAGCCTCTTACACTTAAAAAATAGTTTTTTTACCATTATATTGTCATCATGCCCAGTATATGAAAATGATGCTGTAGTATTTTTTATATCCATCAAATTTAATCTAGCTAGTAATGTTTTAACTCTTCCAATACCAACCTTATCAAATGCCAACATTTTTGAAAATGAATTTGGTTCTAGTATAAAAATTCCCAAATTCATGTCATCAGTCATTCCTCGTATGAGATTATTATCAATTGATAATCTATCAATCCCAGCAGATTTGGCAATTTCGCATAATT
>VAOX01040314.1_pt1 | contig 17801 bp, 14 predicted proteins | sample 3393891 | NCBI WGS metagenome assembly VAOX01 (sample SAMN08290429, study PRJNA428436) | hydrothermal vent metagenome | isolation source: Deep-sea hydrothermal vent chimney | place: Indian Ocean: Southwest Indian Ridge | depth 2822 m m | reverse complement strand
TTATTTAGAAAAGCCCTGAAACAAAGTGCCGGATCGCGGTCTTTAATTAAATATTGCTGATACAGGGAAAATACGCTGGCGGCACAAACACCGAGATAATAAAAGCCCGTCAGGTTTGCGCGGTGTCCAATCAGAAGCAGGTCCAGAATCAGTAATAGCTGAATAATACCGATTATTAATTTATCCTGATTGCCAAATAAAATAGCAGTTGATTTAACACCGATTTTTATATCATCATCGTAATCTACCATCGCGTACATGGTGTCATACACGGTAGCCCATAATACGGTAGCAAGAAAAATTAGCCAGGTAAGCATGGTTACTTCATTGGCCTGCGCGGTGTATGCCATGGGCACTGCCCAGCCGAAGGCCGCACCAAGATGAATCTGTGGCAGGTAGTGGTAGCGTTTCATAAACGGGTAGCTCACCGCCAGTAAAATACCGCCCAGAGACATCCAGATGGTAAGTGTATTCATAAAAAGAACCAGAATAAATGACAGCAGGCTGAGTACGGCAAAAACGATTAAGGTTTCTTTTTCTGTTATCTGACCGGAAGTAAGCGGACGCTGCTGGGTGCGTTTTACTTTTCTGTCAATATGGCGGTCAGCGTAATCATTAATTGCACAACCGGCTGAGCGCATTAAAATGACACCGGCTATAAATACGATTAAAACGGATGTATCGGGCCAGCCTTTTGCGGCGATCCACAATGCAATCAGGGTGGGCCATAATAATAATAAAACACCAATGGGTTTATCCAGCCGTACAAGTCGTACATACAGGCCAAACTTTCTGTACACGGTAGACTGCTTAAATGTATTTACCGATAAAAGCAGTGAGTGATGACACCGTTTGCTACCCTGTTCAATTTTATCCAGTAGCGGGTGGGCAGCGAGATAGTCAATTAGTTTGTTCAGACTGACGTGAATAATAGAGAATATTTTTTTAAGTGAACAGAAAAATGAACGTATTACTGTAATAATACGTGACAGTGAAAGAAAAGCGCTGGCTTTTGATAAGGACATAATGCTATTTTACCTTAAACAACAATGATGGTAGAGACTTCTGCGTCTGTAATGAAACAGGAACCGGAAAAACAAGCTGATATCGTTTCTCAGAAAAGCCTGGATGCAGTCCGGGCTGAAACAATAGTGCGTGACAATATTGGCTGGATGCTGAGCGTTGCCAGACGACTGTTGAATGATCATGCGTTGGCTGAAGATGCTGTTCAGGATGCATTCATGGCTGCATTTCGTGGCATTGACCGCTTTGAACAACGCGCCAGCCTGAAGACCTGGTTACATCGTATTACTGTTAATGCTGCATTGATGAAATTACGGCAGTTAAAACGGCGGGCGGAGCAGCCTATTGATGAATACCTGCCTGAGTTTGATCGCCATGATTGTCGTATTGAACTGCCATGGGAGCATATGGCAAGTATTGAAGAGATACTTGGCAGTGAGCAGCGCCGTGAACAGATTCATACCCTGATTAACAAATTACCCGATACCTATCGTATCGTTTTACTGCTTCGTGACATCGAAGGTTATAGTACCGTAGAGGTGGCCAGCTTGCTTGATATATCGGAAAGTAATGTAAAAGTACGCCTGCACCGTGCACGGGCAGCACTAAAAACACTGATTGAGCCAATATTACGCAATGAGGTTGACGATGAGCCGTTATAGTAAAAACAGGCTGTGGCGATGGCTAAAGGGATTCATCATGAAATATATGCCTCGCATGATAACCTGCAAAGAGTTTGAAAGCTTTATACTCGATTATACGGATGGTGGGCTTTCTGCACGTCAGCGTTCACAGTTTGAATTGCATATACGGTTATGTCGTGAGTGCCGGCAGTATTTACAGGCCTATCAACGGTCAGTGGAAGTCGGGCGTAGTGTCTTTTTATCATCCGACACGACGGTTCCGGATGAAGTACCCGATGACCTGGTTAAGGCCATACTCAAGGCTCGGAAACTGTCATAGTATTATTCGTTTTATGTTTCGTGCAAAGGTCTCTACATGGTCTTATTACTGAAACAGGTATCCCTCTCATCCATCCTGTTAGTATTCCATTCTTTTTTCTGTCCTGGTTAATTACCGTTCTCCTTAGTAACTTGCCAGGCAACTGTAACCAAATTGCCAGTGCGGTCATCTAAGAAGTAACGCAGCAGTCAATCGGGTTTCTAAACCCCTGTCAGAACTGCTAAAGCGTTATTTTTTAACAACGGGTTCATCAAAAATGAACTCTTAGATAACTGGAGTAAAGTTATGAATATCAAAGCAGGTTTATTATCAGGTTTTATTGCCACCATCGTATTATCAGTGCTGATGGTAATGAAAGCCAAAATGGGCGTAATGCCGGATCTTAATGCAATAAAAATGCTTGCAGGCATGATGCATGGGCCGATGCTTATGGGATGGGTCGCACACTTTATGATTGGTACGGTGGTATGGGGTCTGCTGTTTGCTGCACTGGTTAATAAATTGCCTGGTGGCGTAATGAGCAGTGCGATAATTTTCTCAATTGGTGCATGGTTACTGATGATGATAGGCCCGATGCCAATGGCAGGTGCCGGTCTGTTTGGGTTAAATATTGGTATGATGGCACCGGTTGCAACACTAATGTTGCACCTTATCTGGGGAGTTGTTCTGGGTTTTAGCTATCAACGGCTAAGTCAAAATCAACAACTGAGTCAGAGCGCCGCTTGATAAAACTTCCTGACCTGAAAGCCTTTCAGGTCAGGGATTCCCTGATATTTCCCAATAATAACTTTGAGCCTGAACGGCTTTCAGTTACTATTAGGCGATGAAAAATATACGCCAGTTTGAAGCTTTTACCCCTGATATTCATCAGAGTGTTTTTATTGATGAAGCTGCTGTGGTGACGGGAGATGTCGTGATTGGAGCGGATAGTTCCATCTGGCCGCAGGTTTCTATTCGTGGCGACATCCATTCTATTCGCATTGGCAAACAGACGAATATCCAGGATGGCTGTGTGCTTCATGTCACGCATGACAGTGTGTATGCGCCGGGTGGCCATGCTCTGAGTGTGGGCGATGAGGTAACAGTGGGGCATAATGTGGTACTACATGCCTGTAGCATAGAAAACCTGTGCCTGATTGGCATGGGATCCGTGGTGCTCGACGGCGCGGTGGTTCGTGCTGGGGCGATGGTCGGTGCGGGCAGTCTGGTGCCACCGAATAAAACACTCGAAGGTGACTATATGTGGCTGGGCAGTCCGGTAAAACGAGTGCGTGAGCTGACGCAACAGGAAAAAGAATTTCTGCATTATTCTGCACAGCATTATGTCGAGTTAAAAAATCGCCATAAAAAACCATTATAAAAAGTCGCCATAAAAAATTACTTTGCTCCGACAGGGTAAAGCGAACAGCATTGATGCATTTGCGGATGAGTTGATCTCCCTGCTTTACCTTTGGTCGCCAGTCAAACATTTTCTTTTTTGCCTGTACTATACTCTAGCGTATACTCCAGTCATCTATTTGGAATTAGTCCAGATGCAAGCACAAAAAGAAAATAACGATAATATTATTGCGCTAAATCGTAGCCTACAGGATAAAGAAGCTGAGATTGAGTTGCTGCAACAGACTTTTACTGAAATCGGTAGTGAACTGAATCTGGACAGAGTATTTGAAATTGTGGCACAACGCGCGCGTAAAATTATCGCTGCTGAAACGTTGCTTATTCCATTGCTGGATAATAATTGCGAAACTTATACGTACCGTTGTGGCGCAGGAAAAAATACCGAGGAAATCATCGGTGAGTCTCTGCCACTGGATTTCGGTATTTGTGGCTGGGTCTGGCGCCATAAGAAGCCCTGGTGGAAAGGTGTACTGGACGACCTGAGTGAGCATGAAAAAAACCACTGGGAAGCTCAGGCCGGTAGCATGATTATGGTGCCACTTCAGGGCAAGCGTCATTTTCTGGGCGGGATTGCCGGTATAAATAAAATTGGCGGGGGTGAATTTAACAGGAAAGATTTAAACCTGTTACAGCTTTTTGCCAGCATTGTATCCATTGCCATTGAGAATGCGATGGCTGTCAAAAGTATGGAAACCAGCCATGCTCTGAATGAAGAATACCGGCTACGGCTGGAAGTATTAAACCGGCAATTGCTGGAGAGCAGTAAAGAGCTTGAGTTTCTCTCATTATATGATTCGGTGACCGGACTGCCGAATCGGTCCCTGTTTCATGATCGCCTGTCGCAGAATATTACCCATGCAGCCACCATCTGTAAGAAAATATCACTGCTGTTAATTGATCTTGACAGTTTTAAGGAAATTAATGATGCGCTGGGGCATGATCGTGGCGATTTATTATTAAAAAAGATTGCAAAACGCTTGCAACAGTCAATAAATACGGGTGAAACACTGGCACGATTAGGTGGCGATGAGTTTGTCGTTATTCTGCCTGAGCACGATTCAGCCGCCGCCATGAAACGGGCACAGCAATTAACCCGGTTGCTGAAAGAACATTTCACTATTGATAACAATAATATTGTTGTCAGTGCCAGTATTGGTATTTCTGTTTTTCCCGAACATGGAGTAACCATCAGTAATCTGTTGAGTCATGCGGATTTTGCCATGTATCAGGCAAAAGGTAGTAATGATGCAGTCAGTGTTTATATGCTTAAACATGACCATTATGCAAAAGGTCGTCTTGCTATGGTTTCTGACGTATGTGATGCGCTGGAAGCGCAGCAGTTTGAACTTTATTATCAGCCTAAATATTCTCTGCGCGACGACAGTATTGTTTCGGCAGAAGCGCTGGGGCGTTGGCATCATGCGGATCAGGGAACAATTTCACCAGCAATTTTTGTTGATCTGATGGAGCATAGCAGTTTAATTAATGATTATACTTACTGGGCGGTGGAAACTGCACTACAACAGGCAAAGATATGGAAACAATTATATAAGCCATTGAGAATAGCGGTTAATATTTCCCCTAAAACATTGATGCATTCGAAGTTTTTGCAGCGTATTCATAAAATTATCCGGACAAAAGAAGAAGGTGAATTGATCTGCTTTGAAATTACAGAAAGCCTGTTTCTGTCAGAATTCGGTAGCCTGTCCTCTATTCTGGATAAAATCTGCGCAATGGGTATTACCCTGTCGATTGATGATTACGGTACAGGATATTCCTCATTAAGTCGTCTGCGGCGTATGCCGGTGAGTGAGCTGAAGATTGATCAGTCTTTTATCAAGGGGATGGTTGAAAATAAAGATGACGAAGTGATTGTTCATTCGACGATTGAGCTGGCACATAATCTCGGTCTGCATGTTGTTGCGGAAGGGGTGGAAACCAGGCAGGCCTATGATCTGTTGGTAAAAATGGGCTGCGACAGTATTCAGGGGTTTTTAATGGAAGAACCGGTTAGTGCAAAGCAGTTTAATCAACTTCTTGAAAAGCAAATTCCTGGAAAACAAATTCCCGGAAAATAGACGGGTAAATAATTTTTTATCCTGTGCACTGAATGTGACAGGTATTCTTCACCCGGCTGTTCCTCGTTTATCCCATGCGTAAAATAAAACTGATAAAAATGGAAACAGGATGGAAAGCGCAGTTTTACGCGATGGCTTGTCCCTGTGAAGTATTAATGGAGACAGAAGATCAATGTCTGGCACGGAAACTGGGTAAAAATATTGCGCAGGAAGCCTGGCGTATTGAAGACAAATTCAGTCGTTATCGTCAGGATAATATTGTTTATAAAATTAATCATGCTGCCGGACAACCACTTGCTCTTGATAAGGAAACAACAGCATTAATCGGTTTTGCGGATGAGTTATATAATCTGAGTGAGGAAATGTTTGATATCACCTCGGGTATATTACGTCAGGTATGGACTTTTGATGGCAGTAATCATATTCCCTCACAGAAAACGATAAAACCTCTGCTTAAACACATTGGCTGGCATAAAGTGAAATGGAAGCCACCGGTATTAATTTTAATGGAAGGCATGGAAATAGACCTGGGTGGACTTGCTAAGGAATATGCCGTTGACTGCTGTGTACAGATAGCAAGAACGCTATGCAGCGAAAGTGTACTGGTAAATCTTGGTGGTGATCTCGCTGTTACCTGGGCAAGAAAAAATCATGCCTGTTGGTCGGTCGGTCGTTTGATAACCGGGTGTGATGAAGCGGTTGCGATGTTTAAGCTGTATACGGGTGCCATTGCTACCAGTGGTGATGCACATCGTTATCTGTTAAAAGACGGCGTGCGTTTAAGTCATGTACTGAATCCGAAAACGGGCTGGCCGGTGGAAAATCCACCGCATACGGTAAGTGTGGCGGCACCAACCTGTCTTGAGGCAGGTATGATGTCCACGCTGGCCCTGTTGCAGGGTGGTAAGGCAGATGCCTTTTTAAAGTTACAGGAAGTGGAATACTGGATTAACTAGGAGCCTGTCTGAGAATAAGTGTCGTTGCGAGGGGAAGTGGATTTGAGGCATATTTTTCGCTATTTTGAGGCGAATAGCACGGCTGTTTAACGAAAAATAGCGGGAAATATGACCAAATTTCACTTTTCCGCAGTAGGCACCCTGTTCTCGGACAGGTTCCCAGGGCTTGTCCCGGTAGTATTGCAGGCAGGCTTCAGGGGGGGTTGAATCGCTTAGGGTTTATTGGCTGTAAAATCTTATCCATGAATAAGTGATTCTCGAATAATTTTAATTACTGGTGCTGTTTGTGGTCGCACATTGCGCCAGATAAAAAATGATTCAGCTGCCTGTTCAACCAGCATACCGAGTCCATCAAAAACATCGGTAGCGCCATGTTGCGCAGACCATTGCATAAAAGGAGTTGGTTTTGCGCTGTACATCATGTCATAACTACAGGCAACCGGATTAAACAAGGTGTCGGGTAGCGATGGTAGTTCGCCATGCAGGCTGGCAGACGTGCCGTTAATCACGACATCAAAAGATATATTATCCAGTTCACTCAGGTCACAACCACGGATTCCGTCCGGGGCTGTATGGTTCATGCGGCTAAAATCATTTGCCAGAGTGATCGCTTTATGTCGGGTGCGGTTAGCGATGAGAAGGGAGTGGGGCTGTTGTTCCAGGATGGCTTCGAGTACACCACGCACCGCACCACCGGCACCAATAATAAGAACGGTTTTTTCTTTAAGCACAATCCGGTGGTTCTGGACGAGGTCACGTACCAGACCGATGCCATCGGTAGTGTCTCCGGATACGGAGCCATCAGCCTGCAACGACAGGGTATTAACTGCGCCTGCCAGGCTGGCACGTTTACTGTGTGTGTCGGCGAATTTCCAGGCATCGCGTTTAAAGGGCACGGTGACATTCATGCCTTTACCCTGATTAGCGAAGAAGACCCGAGCCGTTCGGTCAAACTCGCCGATATCGACATATTGCGTCGTATAATCTATGGGCTGCTTCGTCTGCCGGGCAAACAGGTGATGAATCTGGGGGGATTTGCTGTGCGCAACAGGATTGCCGAACACCGCATAACGGTCAATATCTGTATTCATAATAGTGGTGGCGATACCGGGGTCGGATTAACGATTCTTGGTTAGCAATTTTCAGTTAGCGATTCTTAGTCAGCCATGTTGCTACTGTTTTGGCATAGTAGGTAAGAATACCATCTGCACCAGCACGTTTGATTGATAACAGACTTTCCAGAACGGTGGCTTTTTCATCCAGCCAGCCATTTTGTGCGGCAGCTTTTAACATAGCGTATTCCCCGCTAACCTGATAGACGTAAGTAGGCACGGCAAAATTATCTTTTACCCGGCGCACAATGTCCAGATAGGGCAGGCCGGGTTTAACCATAAACATATCGGCACCTTCTTCAATATCCAGCGCCACTTCACGCAGGGCTTCGTCTGAATTTGCCGGGTCCATCTGATAGCTACATTTATTACCACCGGCAAGGTTTGCCGCTGAACCGACTGCGTCACGAAACGGGCCATAAAAGCTGGAGGCATATTTAGCCGAATAGGCCAGAATCCGGGTATAAATATAATTTTCAGCTTCCAGCGCGGTGCGAATAGCGCCGATACGTCCATCCATCATATCGGATGGTGCGACAATATCAGCACCAGCCTGGGCATGGGACAGTGCCTGTTTTACCAGTACTTCAACGGTTTCATCATTTAAGACATAACCACTACTGTCAGTCAGCCCGTCCTGACCGTGACTGGTAAATGGATCAAGGGCAACATCGGTTATAACACCTAATTCGGGAAAAGCCTGTTTGAGCTGGCGGACGGCGTTCTGGGCAAGGCCGTCGGGGTTATAGGCTTCACGGGCATCCGCCGATTTTTTATCCGTTGAAACCACCGGAAACAGTGCAATCGCCGGAATACCCAGTGTCAGGCATTCCTGTGCTTCAAGCAGGAGCTGGTCAATACTGACACGTTCAACCCCCGGCATGGAGTCGACGGCTTCGCGCCGGTTCTTGCCTTCAAGGATAAACATTGGATAAATCAGGTCATTAACCTGTACTGTATTTTCACGCATTAAACGACGGGAAAAATCATCACGCCGCATTCGCCGCATTCGGGTTGCTGAATATTTACCGCTTATTGCCACTTCTCTGATGCTCCGCAATATTGAGTTCTGGTGTATTGTATCAGGGCGGTCAGGCCGTAGCATTATTTTGTCAAAAATATTTACAGAAGAGAAAAAATACAGACACTAACAAAGTTGATTTTTATGACTTTTAGATAAGGTGGCAAGACTGGAAATACTGGTAAAGTGTCATTTTATTGCCTATAGTAATAAGGGCACCTCTGAGGTGCTCATAAGTGAAAATGCAAAAAAATCGGGCGAAAACGGGTAGACAACGGTTTTGCCACAAAAAAATCGAATATATATTCGAAATCCTGATTATTCTAAAGATGCCCCGAGTTAAGCAAGGCATTTTTTAAGGAATTTCTGCATTTATCCTCCTTGTGTAGCAGATTCGGGATTTCCATAACGAGACTAAATCTTATGTCTGATGGCACATCTAAACAACGTATCCTTATTGTAGAAGAATCAGCCACGCTACGTTATATGCTTGGCAAGATAATTCAAAAACAGGGTTATGAGTTGTTCAGTGTAGATGGCTTCTCATCGGCTATTGAGACATTAAGTGGGGCTACTCATTATTTTCATGGTGTGCTGGTTGGTTGGCCAAATTATGAACACTTTGAGTTTTCTAAGGAATTACTGGTTTTTCTCGACCGTGAGCCATACAGTGAGGTACCAGTGATTTTGTTATCCAATGATGCAGAACTTGATCTGTTGAACTGGATGAGTACACGAAAATCAACGGCTCTGATTCCCTGGGAAAGTTATCAGGAGGTCGCAGCATCGCTACAGTCCATGTTGGCACCTCCGGTTAAACCGGTTATTGAAAAACCCCGCTCATTACAGCAGGGTAAACCGATAAAGGTTCTATTTGTAGATGATTCAAATAGTATTCGTGTTTACTATCAACGTTTACTGGAACGCAACCATTACGAGGTATTCACCGCATGTTCTGTGTCTGAAGCCTATGATATTGCCACTACCGAGCAGGTTGATATTGCAATTACTGATTATTTTATGCCCGATGAGAATGGTTATGTTCTATGTCAGCGCCTGCGTGATAATCCGGCTACCTCGGGTATACGCACAGCGGTGATAACCGGTACCTATCTTGATGCAGTCATTACTGACTGTCTACAGGCCGGTGCGATTGAGTGTATGTTCAAAAACGAAGCAGAGGAGCTGTTTATTGCTCGTATTGCAGCTATTCGTCGTTTTATTGAGATACAGCGTTCTATCGAAAAACAGCGTGAAAACCTGTCCGCGATACTTGAATCAGTAGGTGAAGGCGTTTTTGGCGTTGATAAGCAGGGCTGTCTCACCTTTATGAATTCTGCTGCTTTAACAGCACTTGGTCTGGATGAGGTGAAAACGGTGCTGGGTAAACAGGCCGCAGAAGTCTTTCATATCAGTGAGCAGGAAACACGAACTAATGATTTATTAAAAGAAGCTTATTTATCCGGCGAAAAACTGAAAAGCTGGGAAACTACTTTCAGGCATAGTAATGGTAAACACATCACCGTTGACTGTACGTTATTTCCGCTGGTGCTTGATAATAAGCTGGAAGGTTCTGTGGTTGCCTTCAGGGATATTTCCGATCGGAAAATGCTGGAGGAAAAGTTACGCTGGCAGGCTACTCATGATCACCTGACCAGCCTGTACAATCGACGCTATTTTGAAAATTATCTTGAAAGTGAAATTATGAAAGCGCAACGCACGGGTATTCTAAGTGCGGTAGTGTATATGGATATTGATCGGTTTAAATATGTGAATGATACTGCCGGACATGATACCGGGGATCGTATTCTGATTGATTTAAGCCAGATACTAACAAAATATTTACGCCGTTACGATGTGGCTGCACGTATTGGCGGTGATGAATTTGCAATTATACTCAAAAATGTTAATGCAGAACTTGCGATAAAACTCACTAATGACATACGACACGCTTTATCGGTTGTGCGAGTACGTCATGAAAAGGAAATGTATCATATTAATGCCAGTTTTGGTGTGGCAATAATGGATGAGGTTATGCTGGAAAATGGTACGATTACTGCGGGTGATTTAATGGCTAATGCAGATATTGCCTGCCATATTTCAAAACGAATGGGGGGTGATCAGACACATATCTATGAGAGGAGCAGTGACGAACGCAATATTATGGGAACGGAACTCGGCTGGTCGGCACGTGTGCGTGAAGCTCTGGCTGAGAACAGATTTGAGTTACATTTTCAACCAATTATGCAAATGAAGGATATCGACTTAATTAATCTTCCTGCTCAGGATGGTGTGTTGTGGCAACGACATTTAAAAGATACAGATAAGATTTATAGCTACGAGGTACTGGTACGGATGAAGGGAGAAGATGGTGAACTACATTATCCCGATAGCTTTATTCCGACAGCAGAACGTTTTAATCTCATGGTTGCAATTGATCTGTGGGTACTTGAACATTCCTTGCAGGAAATGGTATTAGTTGGTATTAGCACAAAAATAAGGTTATCAATAAATATTTCCGGCCATACTGTTGACAGTAATGAGTCGTTGGAAAAAATTAAACGTATAATAAAAAAATACGGGGTAAGTCCATCTGCACTGACATTTGAAGTGACTGAAACTTCTGCGATTGCCAATCTGGAACAGGCAAATGATTTTATTACCGAACTAAGAAAAATTGGCTGTCATTTTTCACTTGATGATTTCGGTTCGGGTTTTTGCTCTTTTGCACAATTGAAAAATTTACCAACGGATTATGTAAAAATTGACGGCCAGTTTGTAAAAAGTATGGCGAGAGGTGCCACTGATCGCGCTATTGTAACGGCGATGAATGATGTTGCACACTCACTGGGTCGTTATACCGTAGCTGAGTACGTGGAAAGCCCGGAAATTGTGCGGCTGCTGAAAATATGTGGTGTAGATAAGGTGCAGGGTAATTATATATCAGAACCCCTGACTGCTTTACCCACTGGTAATATTGTCAGTTTTTATAATAAAAAGGAGTCCGGTCAGGCAAGCCCGGTTTAAAATCCCACGCCTTTAGCTGATGGAATATTCATATCGGAGGGGGCTTCAGGGTAAAATGTTTTCTTCGTACTGCTTGAATACGCTACATAAACAGTCAATAGCTCGTTTAACCTTCTGTGGAACAAAACGTCTTTCCGGGTAAATAGCATGAACTTCATGTGCGGTTGGTTTGAAATCATCAAGGATCACCTTTAATCTTCCCTGTTTAACATAATTGCTGACATACCAGTCGCACAGTATTGCGATACCCAGTCCGGCAAGGGCAGCATCAGCAATAGTTTCCGGGCAGGATGCTTTTATCCTGCTATTGACCCGTACCGTTTCATCTCCACTTTGTGTGCTATGAAATATCCATAAATCAGGTGATGACTGCTGTGAGTACAGCAGGCAGTTGTGGTTTAATAGATCTGCCGGTTTTCTGGGGCGGCCATGCTTAATCAGGTACGATGGACTGGCGACAACCACTCTTGGACTCATGCCAATTTTACGGGCAATCAGGCTGGAGTCGGCCAGAGGCCCGACACGAATAGCGAGATCGATGCCCTCTTTTACCAGGTCAACATAGTGGTCATTAAATATCAGGTCGCAACGAATATCCGGATACTCGATAAGAAAATTACTCAGGAAAGGGATAATAAACGTTCGACCGAAGGCCGGGCTAGCGGAAAGACGCAGGGTACCGGTGGGTTTGATTTTACCTTTACCGATACTGGCTTCCGCCTCATTAAAATCATTCAATATGCGAATACAGTAATGATAATATTCATTTCCTGCTTCAGTGAGTTTTAATGAACGTGTACTGCGGTTAAGCAGTTTTGTGCCAAGGCGTGTTTCCAGGGCGGCTACATGCTTGCTTACGGTAGATTGAGACATGTTGGTTTCACGTGCCACAGCAGAAAAACTTTCTGCTTCTACAACACGACGAAACACTTCCATGCTTTGCATTATATCCATAAAAAATCTTTTATTATAATTGTTCAGAGATTCCCTATTCTCGGACAGGCTCCTGGCAGGGTTCTTCTGATTTATTCCAGATTAGAATGAATCATATTCTGGATTATGGTCTAATTTGTTGCAATGGATTAGTCTAATGTGTTTGCATGTATATGCAAGTTATTTTTTGCTGAGTAAATTAAAGAACTCAAAAGGTAAAACCATGACAATAAGTCCGGATCAAATTCCACAGCAGTGGAGCAGTATTGCCTCAGCGTATGAACGTGCATTTGAAAAACTCACCCGGCAATTTTCACAGGAAGCAATTAACCGGCTTGATATAAGCTCAGATGACAGGGTTCTGGATGTCGCGACCGGAACCGGTTCATTCAGCCTTGCCGCTGCACACACTGGCGCGCAGGTTCTGGCAACCGATTTCGCACCTGGAATGGTTGAGCGTTTAGAGCAGCGGTTGCGTGAGCAGCAGATTCATAATGTTAAAACGGCAGTAATGGATGGACAGAATCTTGATATTGTCGATGCAAGTTTTGATGTTAGTGCCTCGGTGGTTGGTGTGATTTTCTTTCCCGATATACAAAAGGGGTTGCGTGAGTTAAAGCGGGTGCTGAAACCACAGGGGCGATGTGCTGTGGTATGCTGGAATCATCCCGAGCATTTTGAGATGATGGGCTACCTGCAACAGGCAATAACACTGGCAGTGCCAGATTTTGAAATGCCGATGCAGACGCCGGTATGGGCGCGTATGTGTGGGGAGCAATCCTTACGTGAAAATTTACTGGATGCCGGTTTTAGTCGGGTGGATGTATCGGTTAAACAGGGGGTTCTTGAAATTGAATCAGTTGAACAGTTCTGGTCTGATTTCACTTCTTCGGCTCCACCGCTGGCATTACTGTTCGAAAAACTTGGTGAGGAGAACAGTAGTCGGGTAGGGGAGAAATTTATCGAGCTGGTTACGAAAAAGGCAGGTCGATTATCACCAAAATTAAGTGCGCAGGCATGTATAGGTATTGCTTATGTCAACTAGTATATCAACGGGGTCTTTTGCGGTAAAAATGCTGGATAAAACCATTGATGTTGCACTAACGTCTGCTGCCTTAAGGCAGCTGAAAGAATGTACACAACCACTTTGTGTTGAAATGGAACTGTATTTCAGTTGTCTGATACGCAAACAGGTACGTATACGTGAGCAGATTGATTCGGAGTTTATGGTTGAGGTTAATGATCAGTTAACACTCGGCTTCAGGCCGGTAATGACAAAAACCTGTAGTGTACATGATCATGAGGATGCGCCCCCGCCACTGAGCGATTTCCCGATACGCAAACCGCAGTCTTATATTCCTCACTGGTTGAAGCTGGATTACCATAAGGGTAAATGGAAAGGGGAATTTGGTTACTGATATTCATCCCGATTTATGCAGCGGTTCCCATGGTGCTAAGCAGTTATTTCACCAGTGAGTTTAAATCGAAAATGGGTAGTAAAATACCGAGTACGATTAATAAAACCATTAACCCCATGGCAAGAATAATCACCGGTTCAAGAATGCCAACGATATAGGCGATCATGGTGACCTGCTCACGTTCAAGTTGAGTCGCTGCACGTTCCAGCATTTCCTCCAGTTTGCCACTATTTTCTCCACTGGCGATAAGTTGCAGAGTCATTGGTGGAAATAACCGGCTTTGTTCCAGTGCCGTTTTGATACCACTGCCTTCGCGCACACGGTCGGTGGCCTGTATAATAGCTTTGCGCATAGGCAGGTTGGCCACTACGTTGGCAGAAATTTTCATTGCTTCTAATACATTTACACCGCTACCGGAAAGAATACTGAAAGTGCGTGTAAACAGGGCGGCATTTAAGCCACGAACCAGTCGTGAGATAATCGGCAGGCGGAACAGAAAAAGATGGAAGCGAAACCTGAATGCTGGTCGATTCATTAAATTACCAAACCCGACAATCGCCGCAATAATAACAAACAGAAGGTAGATACCATAATTGACGATAAAACTGCTGGTTGAAATCAGCGCCCGTGTGAGACCAGGCAGTTGCTGTCCGGTGTCTTCAAATACGCTGACTACCTGCGGTACGATACTGGTCATCATAAAGATAACAATGGCAATGGCAAAAAAACTGAGGAAAACAGGATAAATTAAAGCCTGCCTGACTTTCCCCTGTATTTCCTGCCGATTTTCAGTATAGTCGGCGAGGCGTTCCAGTACTGTATCCAGATGCCCGGACTGTTCTCCGGCATCGACGGTGGCACGATAGAGTTCGGGGAATACTTTAGGAAAGTCTGCCATGCCTACAGCAAGTGGATGACCTTCCAGTACCCGCGAGCGGATAGCGTAAACCATGCTTTTAATACGCTGCTTTTCACTCTGACTGGCAACGGCGGCAAGGGTTTCATCCAGTGGCAGTGCCGCCTGAATTAACGTGGCTAACTGTCGGGTAAGTAATGCCAGTTCCGTGGCACTGATACCCTGCTGAAATAAGTGTGAGAAACTGAATGAGGAAGATTTTTTTCCTGCCTGTTTCCGACTTTCAGTAATTTCCAGTGGTACCAGACCTTTATCCCGTAAAGACTGGCGCACCTGGCGTGGGGTATCGCCTTCAGCCACGCCCTTATGTTCTTTGCCTTTATTATCAAGCGCAATATAATCAAAAGCTGCCATTATTGTTATGCCATTTTCTGTGCTGAATGAAAAGGTATTCTACGCTGACAGGTCAGCAGAATTTTAGTCTTCCTGGCTGACACGCAATACTTCTTCGAGTGAGGTTTTACCGTCCAGAATCAAACGGTGCCCATCCTGTCCCAGACTGGGGGTTCTGGTGCGAGCATATTTTTCCATGGCCTGCTCTCCTTTTCCCTCATGGATCATGGTATGTAATTTGTCATTAATGGGAATAAATTCATACAGGCCGCTACGTCCGGCGTAGCCGGTATGATTGCAATGACTACAGCCCTGAGCAGAATAGATTTGATAGCTTTCATCTGCTTTCAGCCCCAGCCAGTGACGTTCAGTATCGGTGATGGTATGCGGTATTTTGCACTCATTGCATAGATTGCGTACCAGACGTTGTGCCATGACACCGATTAAGCTGGATGCGAGTAGAAAAGGTTCCACCCCCATATCGCGCAGGCGGGTAATGGCACCAATTGCGGTATTGGTATGCAGAGTGGACAATACCAGGTGACCAGTCAGACTCGCCTGTACCGCAATGGAGGCAGTTTCCAGGTCACGAATTTCACCAATCATCACTACATCAGGATCCTGACGCAGGATCGAACGCAGCCCTTTGGCAAAGGTCATATTAACTTTGGTATTTACCTGGGTCTGGCTAATACCATCGAGGTAATATTCGATGGGATCTTCAACCGTGAGAATATTACGTGTATTAACATTAAGCAGGGTCAGGCCGGCATACAGGGTGGTGGTTTTACCTGAACCGGTCGGGCCGGTAACCAGAATAATGCCATGCGGTCTTTGCAGCAGATGCTCGAAACTTTTTTGCAGCGTGCTATTCATGCCTAGATGATTTAGATCCAGCCGACCAGCCTGTTTATCAAGAATGCGCAATACCACACGCTCACCATAACCTGATGGCAGGGTGGAGACCCGTACGTCCACACCTCGTCCGGCAACACGTAACGAGATGCGACCGTCCTGTGGTAAGCGTTTTTCTGCAATATCCAGTTTTGCCATAACCTTGATACGCGAAATAACCAGGGGTGCAATATTGCCGGGAGGTTTTAAAATTTCACGTAACATACCGTCCACACGAAAGCGGATACGCATACGGTTTTCAAAGGGTTCAATGTGAATATCCGAAGCATTGACCTTGATAGACTCTGTTAGCAGGGCATTAATCAGACGGATAATAGGTGCGTCGTCATCGGCTTCCATTAAATCTTCAGGCTCCAGCGTTTCAGCCAGTTGGTCCAGATCAAGCTCATCCCCCACGCCTTCCATCATTGCCATTGCCTGGTCGCTTCCGCGCTCATAGGTTTGTGCCAGCAGCGCAGCAAACTGCTCATCATTTGTCGCGCTTAAGGTGATTTTGCGCCGAATAAGCCGACCGACTTCAGCCAGCACTACCGGATCAGGTGCGTCCCGGTATAAAAGATTGACTTCGTGTTCTTCAATTTGTCCGATCAATACACCATGGCGTTTGGCAAAGACATAGGGTAAAACCAGGGCGGTTAATGGTTTGTCTGTTTCAGCTTCGGTTGTCGGGAGAGTTATTTCAGAAGCTGTCATCATCTTCACTGTCCCAGTCATCCGCACTGTTATCGGCTTCTTTTTTCGGTTTTTTTACGCTCTGTTTTTTTATGCTCTGTTTTTTTATATCCTGTTTTTTTATGTTTTGTCCGGAGCGATTGATCTTTTCCATTGGCGGCAATACCGGGGCAGATCCCTTGAGCAAACCATAACTACCGACATTTTTATTATAGGCCTGTTGTTCCATGCCACGAATATAGTTATATTTTTCATTGGTAACCATGGCGGAATCGTTATGATCACGAAGGATGGTCGGGCGCAGGAAAACCATTAGATTCGACCTGCTTTTTGTTGATTTCTGGAAGGTGAAAAGTTTTCCCAGAACAGGGATATCACCCAGTAACGGAACTTTGCTGACAGAGTCGGTTACTTCTTCCTGTATTAATCCACCAAGAACCAGAATATTGCCGTTATCGACCAGTACACTGGTTTTAATCGAACGTTTTCGGGTTGAAATATTTACCCCTGATGTTCCGGGTATGACGCTGGAAGTTTCCTGTTCCAGTACCAGTTTCACGGTATTTCCCTCATTAATCTGTGGTGTGACTTTCAGCGTCAGGCCAACATCCTGACGTTCAATAGTCTGAAACGGGTTATTGGGGTTGGTGCTACCACCACCGGTATAACTTCCGGTAACAAAAGGAACGTTCTGACCGACAATTAATTGAGCTTCTTCATTATCCAGAGTAACGATATTAGGTGTAGATAGAATATTGGTATTCGCATCGGACTGTAATGCGCGTAATAACAGTGCATAGCGCGCACCTGAGCTAAGGGTTTTACCAATACCAAAGGATAAACCTGAAGGGATACTGGTGATGGGCTGGCCACTGGCAATGGCAGCAATCAGGTCACCGATACCGGCAAAGTTACTAACAGACGTTGGCACCGTGCTTTGTGGTGAAGAAGTGCCATCAATAGCCATTCCAACCCCTATTTCCTTATTTTTATTTACTGTCAGTTCGGCAATAATTGCCTCGATTAAAACCTGTGC